>ENA-ORNY01000004-ORNY01000004.1-human-gut-metagenome-genome-assembly--contig:-NODE-4-length-229018-cov-15.925722_pt1 | contig 229018 bp, 206 predicted proteins | sample MGYA00242122_ERZ509036 | MGnify/ENA primary metagenome ERZ509036 (study PRJEB26280, sample SAMEA2338696) | human gut metagenome | biome: human gut; feature: human-associated habitat; material: faeces... | reverse complement strand
TATATTTATTTTTATAACGATCTATTTTAAATAATAATAAAAACTTTTTCATATTAATAGTATTCAAAAAATAAAATAAATCATACAATATATTAGGTGATAAAAATGTTTGGTATGATAGATAATTTTATGAAAGGTATTACTAAAGAAGATGTAAATAAATTTGCTAAAAGTAAAAATGTTTTTTTAGACGATGATGAGCTTAATTTTACTTATGATTTTGTAAAAAAAAATTATAAAGAAATGCTTAAAAATCCTAGTTTATTTAAAATAGATCGTTATAAAAATAAATATAAAGGTAATAATTTTGAAAAAATAAAAAAAGTATATATTGAATACTTTTCTAAATATCAAAGATTTTTATAATACTCTAAAACATCTTTGGTTAAATTTGGATTAAATTTCTTATCTTTTATCATTTTTATTTCAAATTTGTATGGAGGGAAGTCTCCAATATAAGGTGTTTCAAGTATTTTTGGAACATTTTTTAATTTATCATTATATATTACATTAATTAGATTATCAAATCCTATATAACCATAACCAATATTTTCATGTCTATCTTTTTTACTTCCCAAAGGATTTTTACTATCATTTATATGAATACATCCTATTTTATCTATACCAATTAAATTATCAAACTCTTTTAAATAAGAATCAAAATTTGCAATATCAACTCCTGAATCACTTAAATGACAAGTATCTAAACATACACCAATTTTATTTTTAAATATTACATTATTAAGTAAATATTTTATTTCTTCGATGTTTTTGCCACATTCAGTACCTTTTCCGGCCATTGTTTCAAGAAGTACAGTTACATCAGTATCAACATTTATAACATAGTTTAAAGCATCAACAATATTTTTTAGAGCAACCTCTCTATCAAGAGAAACACTAGCACCTGGATGAACAACAATATATTTTATGCCAAGTTCATCACATCTTTTAATTTCATTTTTTAAAAAGTTAATACTAAATTGCCATTTACTTTCATCAATATTATTTGCAAGATTTATTATATAAGGAGCATGACATATTACATTTTCTATATTTATTCCATACTCTTTCATAAGATTATGTGCTTCGATTACATTATTTACATTTATTTCTTTTCTTATAGTATTTTGTGGAGCACCCGTATAAAACATAAATGTATTTGCATTATATGAGATGGCCTCCTTAACAGAACCTAAAAGTCCATTATTAAAACTTACATGTGAGCCTATTATCATTTTATTTCCTCCATACTAAAAGAATATCACAAAATAAAAAAAAACTCAAATGAGTTTTTTTATGCACTACAAGATGATCCTGTACAATATAAATCATAACCTTTAGGATTCTTGTTACCACATTTTTGAAGTGCTGCATTATTACTATCATTATGATTTGCTGCATCTTCAAAATCTGTATTTCCTGTTGCCTCTAAAAAGTCATATGTTTTATTACCAATCCAATAAGTATATGAATATTGATTAGTACTTGAATCATATTTTACTAATACTGAAGCATTATAACTTTGTTTGTTTTCCGCATATCCTTTTGCTACTAACCAAGTAATATCAAAACATATAGATTGATTTGGTTGAAATGCAGGATTATTTGTCATAGCCTCTGCTTGATAAGCTGTTTTGGCAGCATTCATTAAATCAATTCCATCACTTTTTAAAGCAGACTTTCTTGAATTAGCCATTATTGGTCCCATTGCAGTAATACCAATTAACATAACAACCGCTAAAATAACGATTACAGCAAGAAGTTCAACTAATGTAAAACCTTTTTTATTATTTCTCATATTTGCTATCCTTTCTATATTAAGAATAGCATACTAAAAAATTTTTTTCAAGATGTTTTTACTTAATTGTGTCAATTATTGATGATATCATATCTACTGTGTCAATAGCTTTACTTATTTTATCAGAGGTTCTTTCTTTATAAACTTCCTTCATTTTACTTTCAAATGTTTTAAAAAAATTTGGATTACGATTTAAATCTTTTATATAATATGAATTTTCCATAAAATGTGAAAATAATTTTTCATTTTCTTTTAAAGAAATTAGTACACTTTTATTCATTAATCCTCGAAAAATTTATTAAGTGGTCTTGGCGTAACTGGTGCTTTAGGAACATTTCCACCTGTTTTACTAGTTAGTTCTTGAACAAAATCTAATGCTTTTTGAGCAGTTGTAATATGTTCTTTAATAGTATCTATATTAACACCCTTTATTAAATCATTTATTTTAAAACTACTTTCTGCATTTCTTTCACTATTTTTATATTTACTCCATACACTTTCATCTTCTCCATAAATATCATAAAGTTCATAAAATTTTTGCCATGACATTTCACCATTTTCTATGTACTTAGCAAGACTAGGATTTTTACTCGCAAATTCTTTAAAATCATCTTTTTTACTCATGATATCACCAATATAAATATATGAAAATAATATAGTAAAATGAATAAAACACCCAATTTATTGAGTGTTTATTTTTTATATTTTAAAACTATTTGTAAAATCTTCAAATGATATTTGAGTTTCCTCTTTAGGTTCTTCTTTAGGAAAATCTATGTCTTTTGTTTTACCTATTTTTTCAAATTCATATTTTGGTTTTACATTAACAACTTTTAATTTAGTATATGTACTTCCAAAGCTATTTGAATCCATAATAGGAATATCACTATTTTTTATTTCATTAACATCATCATTGGTTTTAATAACATTAATTGTTCTAACATTTGAGGTAAATGCAGATATTACTCTATAATCTTTAGTTTTATTTTTTTTAATTATTTCTTTACCTTTTTTATTTCTAGTTAACTCTACAAGTTCAGATAATTTAACTCTTTTTGCTGTATTTAAATTAGTAAAAATATTAATGTATTCATCACTATCATTAATTTGTGAAGATGATATAACATTATTATCCTTTATAGGATATCCTTTTACACCTGATGCTTTAGGTCCAACCTCTGGGATTTCACCTGTTTCAAATAATAAGTAATAGTTATTATCTGTTAAAATTAAGGTTTTCTTACCTTCTTTTTGAACACTTATTAGTTCATCATTATCCTTAAGTTTTATTGCCGTCATTGGTTTAGAACATCTTGAAACCTCAAACTCTTCCATTCTAACTTTTTTAATCATACCCTCTTTTGAGGTTAATACTAAAGATGTACCCTTTTCAAAAATAAATGAATTAATTATTCTTTCGTTTTCTTTAATCATTATTAGGTTACTAATATGTTTACCTAAATCTTTCCATTTACATTCAGTTATTATATGTACTGGAATAAATAAATAGTTTCCAAGAGATGTAAATGATAATATATAATCTCTTGTATTAAGTTCAAACATATTTCTAACAAAATCACCAGGTTTTAAAGTTGTTTCATCAGTGGCCGCTTTAAATGACTTCATAGGAACTTTTTTAATATAACCATCATTTGTAACAACAACAATAACATCCTCTTTAGGTATCATATCTTTTAAATCAACTTTTATTTCAGTTATTTCATCTTTAATTTCAGTCTTTCTAGGAACTGCATAGTTTTTCTTAACTTCTCTAAGTTCTGATTTCATAAGTGATTTTAAAACGCCTTCATCAGATAATATTTCATGACATCTTTCAATTAACTTTTGAAGTTCTTCGGCTCTTTCCTTTAAAACTACAATATCAGTATTTGTCAATCTATAAAGTTGTAAAGTTACTATTGCTTCTGCTTGCTCTATATTAAAATCAAATTTATTAACTAAATTTTCTTTTGCATCCGCTTTATTTTTAGAACCTCTTATTACTTTTATTACTTCATCAAGAATTGATATTGCTTTCATTAGTCCTGATACAATATTAAATTCTTTTTCATAAGTTTTAAGTTCAAATGTAGTTCTTTTTATAATAATATCTTTATAATGTGCAATATAAGCATCAAGTATTTCAAGTATTCCTAGTACTTTAGGACTCCTGTTTACAATTGAAACCATATTATAATTATAACTTATCTGAAGATCAGTATTTTTAAATAAATAATTTAAAATAAGTTCTTTGTTTGCACCAGTTTTTAAATCAATTGCTATTTGTAAACCTTCTCTATCAGTTTCATCTCTTACTTCGCTTATACCCTCAACTTTTTTATCAATTCTAATTGAATCAATTTTACTTACAAGAGCGGCTTTATTTACATCAAAAGGTATTTCAGAAATTATAATTTGTTCTTTACCTTTTTCTTTTTTAAACTCTGTTTTTGCTCTAACAATTACTTTACCAGTTCCTTTTGTAAAAGCAGATATTATTCCATCCTTACCTTCAACTATTCCACCAGTTGGAAAATCTGGTCCTTTTACAATTTCTAAAATTGTCTCTAATCTACATGATGGAGAATCTATTCTTTTTATAGTGGCCTCAATTATTTCTCCTAAATTATGGGGAGGTATATTTGTTGCATACCCTGCAGAAATACCATTTGCACCATTTACAAGTAAATTAGGAAATTTTGCAGGAAGTACAGTAGGTTCTAAGAAACGATCATCAAAGTTAAGAGCCCAAGATACTGTTTCTTTATCTAAATCTTTTAAAAGTTCATTACTTATTTTAGCAAGTCTTGCTTCAGTATAACGGTATGCCGCAGGTCCATCACCATCCATTGAACCATTATTTCCATGAATATCGACTAAAATATGATTTTGTTTCCACCATTGACTCATTCTTACCATAGCATCATATACTGATGAATCTCCATGTGGATGGAATTTACCTAAAACATCACCAACTGTTGCAGCACATTTTATATAACCTTTGTCGGAGGTATTTCCTGCTTTATACATTGCATAAAGTATTCTTCGTTGAACTGGTTTTAAACCATCTCTAACATCTGGAATAGCACGGTCAAGAATTATTTCTTTAGCGTACTTTCCAAATCTATCACCCATTATTTCCTCAAGGGCATAATCTTGTATTCTTTTTAATATTTCATTTTCCATATTTTACCCCCTATAATTATCTTCCATGGTAAACTCAACATTTTCGTTTATCCATTCTTTTCTAGGTTCTACTTTATCACCCATTAATGTACTTACTCTTTTTTCCGCAAGAGCGGCATCTGTAATATTTACTCTAATAAGCATTCTTGTATCTGGGTTCATTGTTGTTTCCCAAAGTTGTTCTGGATTCATTTCACCAAGTCCTTTATACCTTTGTACTGCATATTTACCAGAATTTTCTCTTTTTATATTTTCAAGTTCCTCATCTGAATAAGCATAAAATCTTTTCTTACCATAATCAATTTTATAAAGTGGAGGAACAGCTATATATAAGTGTCCTGTTTCAATAAGACCACGCATATACCTATAAAAGAATGTCAAAAGTAGTATTTGGATATGAGCTCCATCTACATCGGCATCGGTCATTATTATTACTTTATCATAATTTGACTCACTAGCATCAAAACTTTGACCTACACCAGCACCAATTGTATAAATTAATGTATTAATTTCTTCATTTTTAAATAAATCTTCACTACTTGCTTTATCAGCATTTATAACTTTACCACGAAGAGGAAGTATTGCTTGAAATTTACGATTTCTTCCACCTTTAGCAGAACCACCTGCTGAATTACCTTCGACTATAAATAGTTCATTTATTTTAGGATTTTTACTTTGGGCTGGAGCAAGTTTTCCAGATAAATTCTTTTCAATTTTACTTTTATTTTTACCATTTCTTGCTTCTTCTCTTGCTTTTCTTGCGGCCTCCCTAGCAGTTTTACTCTTCATTGCTTTTTCAAGTATATTAAGAGCAACTTCTTTGTTTTCCTCAAGGTAAAACTTCAAACTATCATAAGTTATACTTTCTGTTATACTTCTTGCTTCTGGAGTACCAAGTTTTCCTTTTGTTTGTCCCTCAAACTGCAAAAGTTCCTCAGGTATTTTAAGACTTATTACTGCAGTTAAACCCTCTCTTACATCTGCTCCATCAAGTGAATAATCTTTACCTTTAAAAATACTATTATTTTTTGCATAATCATTAAATGCTTTAGTAATTCCTGTTTTAAAACCAACTTCGTGAGAACCACCATCACTAGTTTTAACATTATTTACAAATGATAAAATATTCTCTTGATATGTATCAGTATATTGAAGAGCAACATCGACTTCAATACCTTGTTTAGTCCCAGAATAATTTATAACTTTATGAAGAGTTGTTTTATCTTCATTTATATAATCTACAAAACTAGTTAAACCATTTTCATAATGATATTTAACTTCTTTTTTATCTGCTTCATCAATAACCTCAATTGTAAGACCTGGAAGTAAAAAAGCACTTTCTTGCATTCTTTCACAAATTGTTGTATATGAAAATTGTAAGTTTTTAAAAATTTCATCATCAGGTTTAAATTTTACAATAGTTCCTGTTTTTTTACTTTCACCAATTGTCCTAAGAGGATTTTTTACTTTACCACCATTTTCAAAATCAATTTCACTTATTTTACCATCACGATAAATTACCACTGTCATTGAGCTTGATAAAGCATTAACTACAGAGGCACCTACGCCATGAAGACCTCCGGAAACTTTATAACCATCTTCAGTAAACTTACCACCAGCATGAAGCATTGTATAAATTACCTCTGGAGTACTTTTTCCTGATGCATGCATTCCTATTGGTACACCACGACCATTATCCGCTACTGTAATTGAATTATCTTTATTTATAACTATTTTTATATAGTTACCAAAACCATTTATTACTTCATCTATTGAGTTGTCAACAATTTCCCATACTAAATGATGAAGACCTCTTTTATCTGTTGAACCAATGTACATACCTGGTCTTTTTCTAACAGCCTCCAAGCCCTCTAAAATCTTAATAGATGATTCATCATATTTTTTTACCATAGTACCACCTTAAATTATTATAAATAAAAAACTAAATTTTATCAACTTCACTTTACACAATTTTTCTTTTTAAGTGTCAAGTTTATAAAAAAAAGAAAGTTTTAACACTTTCTAATTATAATAAATTAAGTGAATCTGAAGTATTATCCCTTAAAACAGGTTCTTCAGTTTTAAGTTTTGGAAGTTCAATTTCCATTGTATCATCAAAATCATCATTATTTTCCACTACTGGAGTTTCAACCTTTTCTGGAGTTACTACATTATTATTTGGGACATATACTGAGCTATATACATTCATTACTTTAGGTTTTTCAGTAGTTTCTTTTTGAACTTCTGGAGTTACCAAAGGTTTTGTTTCTAAATTTTTCATCTCTTTATCTAACGAAGATGAAAGTTCTTTTAATCTATTTACAGTTTCTTCTTCTTTTTTATTAACTCTATATACATCATCATCAATAACAGGTTTTGTATTCTCGATAGTAGGTTTTATTTCCATTACAGGTGGAATAACCGGTGGCACTTCTTTAACTGGTGGTGCCACTACTATATCTTTTTTAACTTCCATGACTGGTGTAACTTTAACAGGCTCAACTACAGGAACGGTTTTTACTTCATTAACTGGTGCTACTGGAGTTTGTATAGGTTCATTAACAGTCACTGGTTTAACTTCAGGTGCACTTATTACTGGTGCAACTTTAGGTTGGGCTGGAGTATTTTGTACCGGAACACTAGTTTTCACTTCATTATTTGTAGCCACAGTATTGTTTTGTATATCTTTTAATTTTTCTAAATTAAGTTTTTGAGTTTCTTCGATTTTCTTTTGATCTTTCTTTCCTAAGAAAAAAACAATAAAAAATGCTATAAGAAGTACAATTATAACCACTCCTAAATAAATAGGAAAGTACTTATTAGCATATAAATTTATAATAAAATCTTTCACTGTAAACACCTCTTTATTCTATTTAATTTTACCATTTAAAATTCTAAATTGCAATAAGTTTCCCAATAAAATTTTATGTCTAAAAAATATTTATTAAAAAAGCTGGAATAAAACCAGTTAAATAAGCATTATATCACAAACATAAAATTCATCTTTTTTCTTATATATTGCAACTTCCTCATTATTATAATATAAAAGTAATTTATCTTCATTACTATCTATTTTTATATGAGAACCATTTTTTACTTTATTATATTCATCCTCATTTAAATTATAAATTTTATAATCAAATAAATCTTTTACAGATAACATTTTATAATTACCATTTTCAATATCTTTTATAGTATATGTATTTGAAATATCAAAATTACCTTGTTTGGTTCTTATTAAATCAGACATTGTTCCAATAACATTTAATTTCTCACAAATAGTTTGAATTAAACTTCTTATATAGGTTCCTTTAGAACAATTGCATTTAAATACTATTTTATTATCTTCATAAGATATTAACTCTAAATTATATATATCAACTTCATTTATAGGTAGTTTTACTTCTTCACCATTTCTTGCATATTCATATAGTTTTTTTCCATTAACTTTCTTTGCACTATAAATTGGTACTACTTGTTCATATTTACCAATTAATGAAGAAAATACTTTTTCAATATTCTCTTTAGAAACACTTACATCTTTTTGCTCTAATACTTTACCAGTTATATCAAATGTATCTGTTTTAACTCCTAAAGTAATTGTACCAATATACTGTTTATCTAAACTCATTAAACTATTTACAAGTTTTGTATATTTATTTATACATATAACAAGTACACCTTGGGCTATTGGATCTAAAGTTCCAGTATGACCAATTCTCTTGGTATTAAATACTTTTGTTAAACTATTTACTACATCTCTACTTGTCTTACCTTTATCTTTGTTTATTAAAATTACTGCGTTCATAATCCTCTATATAAATAATACCTTTCTTTCTATTTTCTTTTGGTACATAGATAAACTTTTTTAAACCTTCTTCATCAGAAATATAACCCCTTTTAGACAAAATATCATTTAATAATTCATCATTAAAATAAGGATTTATATATACTGTGGAGGGAGTAACAGATTCTGAATAATTTTCTACTTCACTAATCAAATAATTATAAAAACTACTTTTAAATAAATTCATATATTCTAAGTAGTTTGCAATAACGATATTATCAATTACTATTCCACATTCTCTATGGAATAATAAATATGCAATTAGATTATATTCATTTGCTATAGAAATAATTTTTTCATCTTTTCTATCAAGATTTTCTTTCACTAGACACGAAAAAAGATAGTTAGGATCATATTTTTGTATTATTAAATTATTCTTATCTAATAAACTTTTTTTACTAATTAATTCTAATCTATTTTTTCCATTAAAACACTTTGCATACTCATAAGCATTATTTAAAAGTACACTTTTAAAACTTTTATCTATACTACCAACATATAATTTCATACCAAAACCCCATATTATTAATCATTTTGATGTATTTTTTTAATTATATCATCAATTTTATTACCATATTCAATTGACTCATCATACGTAAATTTTAAAAATGGTATATTTCTTGCATCAATTAATGAGGCAAGTTTTCCTCTTATAAAAGGACTTGCTTCATTAACTTCTTTTTCTATTTCTTTTTTTGAAAGTGAAGAAAGTGATGTAAAATATACTTTACAATAACTAAAATCTTTTGCAAGTGAGCATCCAGTTATTGTAATACTTTTAAGTAATTCATCATGACATTCTCTTTGAATAATCATTGGAATATATTTTTCAATATCACTTTCGATTCTTTTTACATTTAAACTAGGCATGTTTTACCTGCTCCATTACATAAACTTCAAAAGTATCTCCCTCTTTGAAGTCATCATATTTTTCAAGTGTAATACCACATTCAAAACCTTTTTTAACTTCTTTAGCTTGATCTTTACCTCTTTGAATTGAGGAAATCTTTGTATCAATAAGAATCTTTCCATCACGAATAACTCTTACATTTGCATTATTTTTAACTATTCCTTCAGTTACATAAACACCTGCAATATTACCAACTTTAGAAAATTTAAATATTTGTCTTACAACGGCACTACCAATTATTTTTTCTTCATATTCAGGATCAAGCATACCATTTAATGCTGCTTCAACATCCTCGACAAGTTTATAAATAATTGTATAACATCTAATTTCAATACCATATTCTTTAGCCATTGCTTTTGCATCCGAAGATGATACTACATTAAATCCTATTACAATAGCCTTTGATGCACTAGCAAGAACTATATCACTTTCAGATATTGGTCCTATACCACTGCGAATAACTTTTACTCTTACATCTTTAACTTTAATATTTTCAAGAGCACTCTTAACTGCTTCCTCAGAACCTCTTACATCGGCTTTTAAGACAACAGCAACTTCTTTTTGACCGGCATTAACACTTTCAAATAATTCATCAAGTGATAAAGTCTTTTTAACATTACTCTTTTCTTTTTCAATATTTTTTCTTTTTTCAGCAACTTCTTTTGCTTCCTCAATTGTTTCAAAAGCCATAAATTTATCACCTGCTTTAGGTGTATCATTAAGCCCAGTTATTTCAACCGGAGTAGATGGTCCTGCCTCAACAATAGACTCGCCTTTATCATTTTTCATTGTACGAACCTTACCATAAGTTGTTCCTACAACCACGGGGTCACCAAGTCTAAGGGTTCCATTAAGAATAAGGAATGATGATAGTCCTCCAACATTTTTATCAAGTTTTTCCTCGATAACAGCTCCTAAAGCATATCTATTCGGATTGGCTTTAAGTTCTTTAACTTCGGCAATTGCAAGAATTGTTTCAAGAAGGGTATCAACGCCTTCACCAGTCTTCGCAGAAAGATTAATAAATGGGTATTCTCCTCCCCAACTTTCTGGAGTAATACCATTTTCACTCATTTCAGTATATACTCTTTCAATATTAATATTTGGTTTATCAATTTTATTAACTGCAACAATAATTGGTACACCAGCACTTTTTGCATGATCTATTGCTTCTTTTGTCTGAGGCATAACGCCATCATCTGCTGCAACAATAATAACAACTATATCAGTTACACTTGCTCCCCTTGCACGCATTTGTGTAAAGGCGGCGTGTCCTGGAGTATCAATAAATGTAATTTTGTGACCATCTTTTTCAGTTTGATATGCACCAATTGCTTGAGTAATACCTCCGGCTTCACCTTCGGCTACTCTAGTGGATCTAATGTAATCTAAAAGGGTTGTTTTACCATGGTCAACATGTCCCATTATTGTAACAATTGCTGGTCTTTCTTTTAAATCTTTTTCATCATCAATAACTTCATAATGATCAAAATCAGCAATATCTTGACTTTCTTTTTTCTTTAAAGTTTTATTGTAATCTAAAGCTACGATTTCAGCATTTTCAAAATCAATAACTTCATTCATAGATAGCATTAATCCTAAACTCATAAGTTTTTTAATAATATCATTTAGAGAAACTCCAAGTGCATCCGCAAAGGCTTTAACACTCATTCCTTCTTCATATAAAACAATATTATCCTCTTTTACATTACTCATTAGTTTGCTTTTACTTTTATACATTTGCTTTTTTAAGTTTTTGAAATCAGCATTACTACTATCTTTCTTTTTAAGTTTTTGTTTGCTATTAGCAACCATATCTTTTTTTACAATATTTTCACTTTGTAATACTTTTTCAACTACATCATCAATTTGGTCTTCTTCTTCATAAGTTGTTTCTTTATCAGTACTTATTAAATTAATTGTATTATCAATCATAATAATATCATCATCAGATAAAATGCTATTACCATCTGCTTTAATTCCAAGTTCATCACATTTTCTTAAAACCTCTGCTACTGATAAATTTACATCTTTTGCATAATCTTTAATATTCATAAAAACCATCCTTTCTTAATTTAATTTTTTATCTACTTTTGCCCTTTTCTATATAACCAAAATCATATAATAGTGTTTCTAAATCTCTACCTTCATATTTAATAATTTCAATATTTGCATTACTTGCAATTGATTTAGAAAGATTTGCATCATATTCACTATTATATACAACCTTGGTTATTCCACTATTAATAATAGAATTCATACAGTCCTTACAAGGAAAAGTATTTACATAAATTGTTGCTCCTACTGTAGATATTCCATGTCTTGCAGCAAAAGCAATTGCATTTTGTTCAGCATGAGAAGCAGGACATAGTTCTAAATATTTACCAGATGCATAATCAGCCATTGCTCTTCTTCTGCATCCACCTAAATCTTCGCAATGCTCAACACCTCTTGCTGGTCCATTAAATCCAAAACTAATTGGATTATCATCTTTAACAATGACTGCCCCAACTTTTCTTGATAAACAAGTACTTCTTAATGAAGCAAGTTGGGAAATAGCCATATAATATTCTTCTTTAGTTGGTCTCATTAATAATCCTTTCTAAATTATCATATACTTCATCACTAATGCTTACCCCTAAAGCTTTCTCTAATATTTTAGTCTTTTTTGCCTTATTTATTACTTCTATAGATTTTTTTAAGTATGCACCTTTTCCATTAAGTTTACCAGTACTATCATATACTACCTCTCCTAAGGGAGTTCTTACTACTCTTAATAAATCCTTTTTTTCACATTTTTCATGTGATACAACACAAGTTCTTAAAGGAACTTTTTTCATTATCTATTACCTTCCTCAGTAATTTCTTTCATTGTTTTAATTTCTAAATAGTATTTAGTAAGTCTTGAAGCAAGTCTAATATTACTTCCTTTTTTACCAATAGCTTTACTAAATTCATCATCAGGTACCACTACTAAAGCTTTTCTTTCTTTTTCATCTAAAATATTAACAATAGCACCCTTTGCAGGAACAATAGCATTTTTAATAAATACAGCTGGATCTTCATCATATAATACTAAATCTATTTTTTCATTACCAAGTTCTTTTAAAATACCTGCTATTCTACTACCTTTTTCTCCAATACAAGAACCAATTGCATCAACTTTTGGATTATTAGATATAAGAGCAACTTTACATCTTATACCAGGTTCTCTTACTACTTGATATATATCAATTGTTCCATTAATAATTTCCGGAATTTCTTGTTCAAATAATCTTTTGACAAAACCATAATGTTTTCTAGAAAGCATAATAACTGGTCCTTTAGCTCCTAAAGTAACTTTAGTTAAATATACTTTTATATTTGAACCCATAACAATTTTTTCATCAGGTATAATTTCACTTTTAGGAAGCATACCACGAGTTCTACCAAGATCAATGTAATAATTTTTTTGGTCTTCCATAGCAACCATACCAATCATTACTTCGCCTTCTTTATCACTAAACTCATTTATTACACTTTCTTTTTCAGCTTCTCTAATTTTTTGTGTTAACACTTGTTTAGCAGTTCCTGCAGCAACTCTTCCAAAATCTTTTGGAGTTACTTCTTTTTCAATAGTATCTCCTACTTTAGCATTAGGATCTATTTTAACAGCATCCTCTAAAAGAATTTGAGCATCAATATTTATCTCTGGTGGTGTTGTTACGATATTACCTTCTTCATCTTCAGTTTCAACTCCATAATCAATTTCTGGTACTACTACTAAATAAGAATATACTTTTATATCGCCACTTTCTCTATCAATTCTTACAATTACATTAGTTTTAGAATTAAAATTCTTTTTATATGCAGTTGTAAGAGCAAGTGTTAATCCCTCAAAAATAACATCCTCACTAATATTTTTTTCTTTTGCTACTAATTTAACAGCCTTAATTAATTCATTTGCATTCATCTTTAATTACCTCTTTCCTTACTAGATATATCTAAAATATAGCTATCATCAATATCACAGTATTTATCCACTATTGGATTAATTATATGAGTAGCAGCAACTATCTCATCAATATCAATTCCTCCAACCTTATCTAGGATTACCTCTAAAAAGGAATATTTTCCTTTCTTTTTAAAAGATATACTATCTACAAATATATCCATATCCTTAATTGCAATATTAATTTTTTCAGTTAATTTACTAAAATCCAAATATATCACCCTCTTATTAATAAAAGTGGGATTGCAGGCCCACTTCAAATGTCAAACTTATTTTATCATTATTTATTTGATATGTCTATAAAAAAATATGAAGAAAATTAAAAAAACTTCAAAAAATCTATTTACAAAGTAAGAAAATTATAATATAATTTAATAGTTGTCGAAGGACAACAACCTCTTTTTAATAATTATCTAAGTAATTATTAAAAATAATCAAATCGTATTTATGGGTTTACGATTTTTTTATTCAAGATGTAAGAATCGACTTTTATATAAAGTCGATTTTTATTTTAATAAAAAAGACTTAAATTAATAAGTCTCCTTCATCATTTTGATTAATTATAAATGCACAGGCATCATCAGTATCAATGTGTAGTTCTGTAACAGCATTTTCTTTTATTTTAATAAAGCACTCTATTATACCTTTTTTCTCTTTACCAAGTTTAACATTTACAATTTGTCCGTTTTCTAAATTAAGATTTTGGGCTTCTTCCAAAGAAATATGAATATGTCTTTGAGATATAATTGCACATTTTTTAGTTATTTCACATTTATCAGATACTATAGTAATTGTTTCAGCATCAAATAAATCACCACTTTCTCTAACCGGAGGATTAATACCAAATTTAATTGAATCACTTCTTGATATTTCAACTTGTGTATAATCTCTAAATGGGCCTAATACCTTAACATTTTTTATTTCATATTTGCTTGTTTTTAAAGTCACAACTTTATCTGTAACAAAATCACTAGGTTGTGATAAGTTTTTTATTATTTTATATTCATCTCCAAAAAGAAGATCATAGTCCTCTTTAGTTAAATGAACATGTCTATTACTAACTCCTATATTAATTTTCATATCTACCCCATCATATAAGTTATTACTTTAGCAATAGCAATTCCTATAGCAATAATTGAAAATGAAAAAACAATGCTTAATATAATATTTTTTTTCATAATATATTTTCCTTTCTTAATTAATTTATTTTAGTTTTTTTGATAATTCATATATAATAAATATTCCTAGAAAAGCAGTAAGTAACATAATTAAAAATATAATCCAATTAAAACCTTTAAAAAACTTAATCATAATTCCTATTTCAGTAAAAAGTAAAACACCAAGACTTGCGCCAAGAGATACTTTAAATATTTCTTTTTTTAACATATCTTTTTTCATAAATTATACCTTTAGTAAATAATCTTTTCTATATAATCTAGATTACCATTATTAAATGTTAATCTATAAATATCAATATCATTTTTACTATTATCATATATAACATTATCATCATACTCTATTACTAAATTATCATCAAGAGTATATGAGGGCTGTAAAATATTAATTAAATATCCTAAAAATGCTCTTTTATGAGTAAATATTACAACTTTTTTTAAATTACTTAAATTAACAATATGTTCTATTTCATCATTTACTCTTTTACCTACTTCATTTAAACTTTCACCATCCGTAAGTCTGATATTAAAATCATGTTCTTGCATAAAATAAACATCTTTTAGATCTTGATTTTTTAAATTACCTATCTTTTCATCAGCAAACTTATCCGATGAATAAACATCTTTATTAATCCTTTTAGCAAGTGTTTTAGCAAATAGCATATTACTTGCATTTTGGGATGAATATATTGCATTAGTATCAGTTAATAAAGACAATAATGCAATATTTTTAGCGGTATCCTTAAGTTTATTTATAATAGGTAATCTTATTTTACTTTCTGGTAAATTCAAATTATTATATATTAAATTATTTTCTATTATATTATTGCAAATAATAATAATCTGCATTACTCACCTTTTAAATATTTAGCACTTAGTATATAACCACCAGCAAATAAAATCATACCTATTATAAACTCTATTAAATTAAATTTATAACCAAATATTAATATAATAATATTTACTATTGAGGCAAATACAAAGCCCACTATTGCAAAATAAGTCTTTATCTTATGTTTATCTAAAAGATATTCCATAAGTTTACTCATACCAAATATTCCCAAAATCATTCCTATGCCAAATACTAATATAATTAAAATATTTTCTCCTAAATTAGTAAAATGCATAGTATCAGAAATAATCGCAAGTAGTGGTGCATAATAACCAAGTATTATAAGAATAGCACTACCTGAAACTCCAGGGATTATCATAGTACCAGCGGCAACAATACCTACTCCAAAAACTTTTAAATATCCTATCAAATTTGTAGTAATAATAGCATCTTTTCCACTTCCTAAAAAAGAAAGTGATAAAAGTATTGTAGCACCAATAATAGAGCACAAAACATTTGGAAGTGTTATTTTCTTTTCAGTTTTTTTAACAATCATTTGGATTCCTCCAACGATTAGTCCTACAAAAAATAGTAATGTTGCCACTGGAAATTTATTTAAAGTAATATTTAAAATAAGACAACAAACAATTGCTGATGCCACTACACCTAAAATGAAACTAATTAAAAACCCTTTTTCCTCTTTAAAAGAAGTAAATAAATTATTAATTACTTTTAATAGTCTTTCATAAATACCCATTGTCATTGCAAGAACCGAAGAACTTATTGGAAAAATAATTCCAAAGCCAATTACAAAGCCTTGCAAAAATGTAATAAATAAATTATCTTTTTTAGTTTTTGTCATTTTTAACCTCAATTTCTTTTATTTCAACTTTATTAATTGCATCGAACTTTTTAGTTATTTTATCAGTTGTTGTTGTAAGTTCATCAACACTATTATTAACTGCCTTAATATTTTTAGATAATTTTTCCCATCTATCTTTATATCTAGAAAACTCTACTGAAAGTTTATTTAACTCTTCATGAATAACTTTTGCATATTTATCTCTTTCAATATTTTTTATAATCATTGATATTGTTGAAAGAGTTGATATTAAAGTTGTAGGTCCTGTAATCCATACTTTATTATTATATGCATACGTAATAAGTTCTGGATGATATGCATTTATTTCAGCAAAGATTGCCTCAGCAGGCAAAAACATAATTGCTTCATCTGTTGTTACACCAGGAACAATATATTTGTTTTTAATATCATTAATATGTTTTTTTACATCCTGTACAAATAATTTTTCATATGCAAGTCTTTGTTCTTTAGTAAATGTTCTATTAACCATCTTTTGATAATTTTCTAAAGGAAATTTACTATCAATTGATATAGTTCCAAGTGGAGATGGTGCATATAAAAGAGCATCAACAATATACCCATTATCAAATTTAACTTGAGTATTATATATTCCCCCACTTGCAGGTCCAAAAGCATTATTTAAAATATATTCAAGATTTACTTCTCCAAAAGTTCCTCTTGTTTTTTTATCTGTAAGTACTCCTTGAAGTGATATAATATCTGCTCCTAAATCATCAATTTTTCTTTGAGCTTCATCAATTTTAGAAAGTCTTTCAAGTACATTATTAAATGTCTTATTACTCTTTTCAAAATTCTTATCAAGTCTTTCATTTACCATATCATTTATTAATGTAAGTTTTCTTTCAATTCTTTCATTTAATACTTCAAAATCATTTGTAAGTACTTTAGAAAAATCAAATTTAAAATCTCCAATTGACTTAGTAATATCAGTTTCAAACTTACCTAGTTTTTCAATCATTTCATTATTATTTTTATTATTATTCTTAGATAAAAAAATTAATAAGCAAATCAAATTAACTGCAAGAAGTCCAATAATTATATAATCTGTCATAATTCTACCTTTCTTATTATTTTCATTAAAACATTGTCCATTTTAACTGGACTAATATAAATTTCCTTACCATTTTTAAGTTTAATAGCAAGTCTTTTTATTGATGTTGAATAAAATGGATTAATATTTTTTACTACATAACATTTCTTTATACTTTTATAGGGAATTTCCTTTCTAATAAAACCCGCTCTTATAATTAGTTTATCTTTTTGTAAAAAGTATGCTTTAACATAAAAGAATATCATCATTATAGTTATAACTATTAATTCAATTATTCCCACGATTACATAAGTTGTACTAACTTTTAGAAAAAGTGTTATAGCAATAAGTGCAAGACAAACTACAAAATATATTCCAAAAAATACGTAATTAAAACTATCATAATAATTATTTATTTTCATTTAACACCACATCTTATATTATCTACAAAAAATGAACCTGTAAATGTCTTTCCTTGTACTTTTGCTTGAGACTCAGATAGTAAATAAAATTTTAAATTTAAATTCCAAGTATTAGTTGTTCCACCTATAGAACTATCCATAATTGTTGCATCCTTAACAATAGTTTTTCTAAAAGTATTATTAACGCTTTCCCAGCTACTATCATAAGCAAAATTTTTCTCTTCACTAAAGTTATTTGTTCCACTTGCTAAGGAAGAAGATACAGTTAAAGTTAATTCTTTTTTACTTTCATTTGTAACAGGAACAGTTTCACTTCCATATACATCACTATTAGAATCATATTCATAAACTATATCATATAAACATTTATAAGTTGTTCCAGTACCTCCAAGAGCGAGTGATACATTTAAATTTACATTACTTTCCGCTACTACTGAACCAGGAGTTGAGGCAATCATATTAGCAAGAGTTGCATGAAGTTCTAAAGGAGCAGATGAAGAAGTAAAGGTTGTATTAAAGCCTTTTTGAGTAGTAACATTTATATTTGCAGTACTATTTACATCTTGCTTAAAAGAACCAAAGTATGCAAATGATGCACCCGCTACCATAATAAGAAGTAATACTATTGCTATCAAACTTGAAACAGTTAATTTATTTTTATTTTCCATATTCATCATATCCTTATAAATCCATTTTACTATATTTTTGTAATAAAAAAAAGAATAAATGTTAAAAATTATTCTTTTTTATTTTTTATTAATAATATACAATAGTTGCAAGTATTAATAAAATAGCAAACATTACAGCCGCAAACATCCAAATATATTTGAACCATTGTTTATAATCTATCTTTAAATATGATAGACCAACCATAAGTACACCACTTACTGGCATAAGAATTTGTGCAAGACCATAAGTAGCAACATAAATAGTTTGTACAAGTGTAATGTCACTTGCATAACTAGCATTTATAAAGCCACCAACAGCATAACCAGTATATCCTAAGTCAGCATGGAAAATAGATGTAATAAATGCGAGTACTGAAGTAATGTATGGATTAAATGTTTTTGTAAGTCCAAATGCCCAGTTAGAAAAAGCTGGAATAAATGGAGATGTATACGCTACAATAAATACAACATATACTAAAACAAATAAGCATACAGGTTTAAGCATTTTCTTTGCGCCTTCGCCAAATGATGTTAAAAATTCTTGGAATTTGAATTTTGACATAAATGCCACTACTGCTGATAAAACCATTAACATGCTTACTAAAGCAGTAATTTCAAATTTACCGAATTCTACAGCACCTGAACCTAAAATATAACTAAATAATGTAAATTCTTTACCAATTTTAAGTTCTGTAATCCATTTGTGGAAATTTGCAAATATTTCAATTTTCCAGTTAGTCATCCAAGCAGTATATCCTAGAACTAAGTAAACAAATAAAATACTAAATACTACGATAATTGGCCAAGTACTAACTTTACCTTTAACCTCAACAGCACTATATGGATCAACTTCTGAAGAACTATCTTCTTTAGCTTTTTTATTTGACTTTCTTGTAAGTTTAAAGATTAATAAACCTTCATAAGCTACAAGTGCACAAGCAGCAATAATTGCACGATAACTTAAACCACTAGTTAGTTCTGTAGACATATAGTAATTTAAGAAATATAGTCCATCACTTCCGTATGTTGCACCGCAAAGTCCAGCTAAAATTGAACCAAATGTTACAGCAAATGTAGTAAGTTTACTTTGTCCCATACTAAGTAAAATTGATACTATAAATGGAACAAATACTAAAAGTGCAAAAGTACTTTTAAGTAGTGATGATAAAATAATTATCACGCTTGAAGTAACAACCATAAAAATAGTTTCTTTACCTTTTAGTTTTTTAGCAATTTTACTAACTAAAGCACTATATGATTTAGTTTTAGATAAAATTCCATAGAAACCACCAAGAATAAATAAGTAAATAATAGTTGTAAGTCCAAAATAAGCAGCGTAATATAAAAGTGATGGAAGATCTGCAAGACCAATTCTTTTCATTGCTACTTCACCATAAGTAGCACCATTAAAATATCCATAAGGAACTACCCAGGTAATGCATATTGCTACAAAAATAGCAATTAAAAGCCATCTAAATAAATCACTATGTTTACTTTTACAAGTCATTACTGCAAAGAATGCTGCAACAGCAAGTATTAAAACAATGCCGATTATTATTCCCATATTCTACCTCCTTAAATAAATTATACTACTTAAAGTCAAAAAAAAAAAGTAAATATTGCTTTTTATCCCCATTTTTAGCCAAATATATTTAATTTGTTTCTTCTTCATATATTCTAAAATTATTTTCAAACTTATAAATCTAAATAGTAAAATATTAATATTGTAAAGTTTTTTTACTTAATTTCAAAGGATATTTTATCATCAATATAATTTAAATATACTTTTAAATTAGTTTCTTTAATTGTATCACTTGGTTTATGATAAGATTGGAGTACATAATAAGTTGAAACATCATGATATTTTATTTTTATACTAGTTTCAACTTCAGTACTACATTTTTCTTTTCTAGCACATTTAATTTCAGACACATTTAAAACAGTTATTTCTTTATCCTCAATAGTAATAACATCACCTTTTTTATAATTAAATGTCTTATCACTTATATTATCTCTATTTCCTAAAATAGCACAAGCAAGTAAAACTCCCATTAAAATAACAATAATAACTAATAATATTCCACTTTTATTCTTTTCCATAGTTTAATTATAACTTAATCTACATCTTTTTTAAATAGTTTTTGAAAAAAATTTTTAATTTTACTATTTCTTTTACCTTTCTTAATATAAATATCTTCATTTCCTACTTCTTTATTATTTAAATAAATGCTAGCATATCCTACTATATCATCATTATCATAATTACTATCTTTTTTTATAAAATATTTAATCTTAATTAGTTTTTTTTCACTATTATTAATAAGTAAATTAAAATTATTTTTAATATATAAAGTATCTTCGATAAACAAATTTTTAGTATCTAAAGAAAATTTATTTTTATTTAAAATTTTTTCATTTTTATAGTTTTTTTTAATATATTTATACGATGTTTTATGAGTTTCCCAATCATTAGAATCATTTAAAGTAACAATAACAATATTTGCACCATTTATTAGTCCAGTTGTTACAAGAGTTCTTTTTGCTTTTTTAGTATAACCAGTTTTACCTCCAGTTACGTAATCATACTTTAATAGTTTATTTTTATTTTGCCAAGAATAGTTTTTTCTATCTGATTTACAATTATAATTTTTAGTACTAAATATTTTTCTAAACTTATCATTTTGCATAGCATAAGTTGTAAGTACGGCCATATCATATGCTGTTGAAGTATTTCCAAAACCATTTTTATTTTCAAGACCATGAGAATTATAAAATAATGTATTATTCATTCCAATCTTTTTTGCATATTCATTCATTTTTTCAGTAAATTTTTCCATTGAACCAGAAACATGAATAGCAATCATAGTCGCTGCATCGTTGCCACTTCGAAGCATCATACCATATAGTAAATCTTTCATGGATATTTTTTCACCAATTTCTAGATAAATACTACTTCCTACTGCAGAAAGAATATCCTTTGTTACAATTACCTTACTATCTAAATTACTATTTTCGATAGCCACTATAGCGGTCATTATTTTTGATGTTGAGGCCACTAAATGTTTTTCATTCATATTTATTTCTTTTAAAACTCTATTATTATCCATATCATAAACAATACATGAGGCATTAACTGTTTTACACAAAATAAAAAAACTAAATATAACTAGTAATATTTTTTTCATACTACATTATATGTTAGTTTATAATTTTTATTTTATTAAAATTTCCATATATAGATATTTTTTATATATAACTATTTGTTAAATTTAATTAATTTGCTACAAATTTAAATAATATTTTTATAACAAACATCCTATTTTTATTTATAATATTTAATAGTAAAAATTGTTTTACCATCTTTAGAATATACATCTATTTTACCATTATTTTTTTCTATTATATTTTTAGCAAGTGAAAGTCCTATACCAACACTTTCTGAGTAACCTTTTTTATTTGTATAAAATCTATCAAATATTTTATTTAAATCTTTATCATTTATTATCCCATTATTAATAATTTCAATTTTACTATATATTTTATTATCATTACAATTTATATAAACAATATCATTTTCATTTGAATGCTCAATAGCATTTTTAACTATATTTGATAATGCCTCAATTTGCCAATTAAGATCAATATTTAAGTTAAAATCATTTAAAATATTTACTTTAATATTTATATTTTTTAAATCCGCTATTAAACTAATTTTATCTATTGATTTATTTATTAATTCTTTTATACTTACACTTTTATTAATAAAATTTATTACATTAACATGAAATTTTGAAAGTTTCAAAAGATTTTGAATTAAATTATTTATATTTGTTACTTCTTTTGATATTTTTGATATAAATTCATTTCTATTTTTTTCATCCATATTTGGATTATCTATTAAATTATCAAGTGAAATATTAATAACTGTAAGTGGAGTTTTAAGTTGATGAGAAATATCTTCGAGATAAGTTTTAATAATAATTTTATCTTTCAAAGAATTATCTGCATCATTTTTTAGCATAACAACTGTTTTATACATTTCATTTTTAAGTTTTGAAATCATTGTTTCATCTGTACCTTTAATATTCAAATTATAATTTTTCTTATTTATTTCTTCGATTAAATGAATTATTTCTTCGAGTTTATTATTTTCATAATTTTTATTTATAATTAAAATTATACTTAATACTAATATAAAAGAACCTAAAATAACATTATTAATAATAAATATTTTTTTATTTTCTTTATGCATACTTATAAGAGCAAATTCATCATCAACATCTATTCCATATTCATTTAAGTAATTTAAATTTGTTTTGTTATTTAAAATATCTATTATATTTTTATTACTTATATCTGGATATTTTTCCTTTATAACTGAAATAATATTATTTACAAACATATTATATTTTTCTTTATAAATATTTTCTTGATATAAAAAAACCATATTAAAGGAAAATACATATATTAAAATTATTACTATAATTAAAATTATCGTTTTTTTATTTTTCATTAATTATATACCCCATTCCTTTTTTAGTTTCAATAATATTATCACCAATTTTCTCTCTAATTCTTTTTAAATAAACAGTTATTGTATTATCATTTACATCATTACCAGTTAAATTATAAATATAATTAATAAGTGATTCACGAGTTATAACTTTGCCTATATTGGTCATAAATAAATATAATATTTTAAGTTCTAAAGAAGTTAGATTTATTATATCACCATTTTTCTTAACTTCCATTTTATCAGAATCAAATGTAATATCTTTTACATTAATAACATTTTTCTTATTTGATAAAAGTCTTGATACTCTTGCAAGAAGTTCTCTTGTCATAAAGGGTTTAGTTATGTAATCATCACATCCTAGTTCAAAACCCTTTACAATATCATCTTCACTATCTTTAGCAGTTAAAAATATAACTGGAATATTTTTTAAATTTAAATTTTCTTTATAAAAATCAAACCCATTTCCATCAGAAAGTGTTACATCTAAAATTATTAAATTAAAATCTATTTTATTTATAATATTTTTAGCTTTATCTAAACTATTTACATGATAAAATTCATAATTATTTTCTTTAAAAGTATATGATAAACCATTTGCTATTTCTTCATTATCTTCGATTAAAAGTATTTTCATATAAAACCTCTTTCAAGTAATATTTTACTAAACAAATAATAAAAAGGCAAATTCATTAATAAAATAAATATACTTAATAATAATAAGTTTATTTTTTAGAATTTAATTACATTTAAAAAGACTTAAAAATTAATCTAAGTCTAATTTAAGTTTAAATATTTTCATCTCTAATTGAATCTAAAATATTTTTAGAATTAACTTTTTTAACTGAATATCTCATAAGGGAGAATATTAATATAAATACTATTATAATACTTATAATTATACCTTTTAAAGGTAAATGATAAATTAATGTCATTTCACCGATAAATGCTCTATGAATAATAAGTGATAAAATAATACCTATTGGAATACCTATAATAAGGGCTTTTATGCAATAAAAGAAACTTTCTAAAAATATCATTTTATTAAACTCTTTAGTAGTCATACCAATACTTCGAAGTGATGCAAACTCACCACGTCTTAAAGCAACATTCGTAGTAATAGTATTAAATATATTTGTAATTCCAATTATAGCAATAACAATAATAAATCCATAAAGAAATATTGCTACAATTATATATATTGAATTCATTTGATTAGCATATTCATTAGTATTATTAACATAAACATTATCATCATTTGGAAAAAGTTTATCTATTTCATCTTGAGTATCATTAGCATTTTTAGCATCCATATAAATAGAGGTTAAATTAAGGTGTGATAAATTATTATTATAAATTTTATCAAATGTTTCATCACTTACGATAATAACTGGTGCTTCGCCATTATTTTCAAGTCCTAAAGGTTTTTCTGATGTTGACTTAATAGCCCTTAATTTAACTATACTATTTGTTTCACTATTTTTTAGTTCTATAGTTTCTCCATCTTTATAGTCTAAAACATTAAATTCTATCTTACTACCATTTTCTGAATATATAAAATTATTAATAATAATTGCATCATAATCTAAAGTATCCTTTATATTAAGTTTTTGTAAATAATTATCATATTCTTTTTTTCCAACACATTTAATTGAAATAGTATTAATATTATCATTATTAAAGCCAAATTCACTTGCTTTTTTTGTAAATTTTAAATAATCAGCATTTATAATAATTGTTCTTATAAATGAAATTCGATTAATATTTTCTAAAGATTCAATTTGTTTAATCTTTTCTTTTCTTGCTTTTTCATTTTTTTCATTAAGCATAACCTCTAAATTATAGTTGTACTCACCAATTTCTTTTTTAACTAAAGAAAAAGCAGTATTAATAAAGTATGAAAGTCCAATATAAACCGCTACGCAAAAGATTATTGAAACTACTGTTGTACGATATTTTTTACTATTTCTTTTGATGTTTTTATAGGAAATAACTCCTCCGATACCAAAAAGTTTATTTATAAATTTAGGATATTTAATTTTCTTTTTTAAAGTTATTTCTCCAGGATTACGAATTGCTTCGATTGGTAGAGTTTGCGAAGCTTTTTTAGCAATCTTTTTACTAGATAAATAAATTGTAAGTAAACTTAAGATAATTGAAATTAAAATTGCTAAAAAATTTACCTTAAATACTAAGAAACCTTCGATAACAAATGCACTTCCTAATAATAAATTAACTATTTTAATTAGAACAAATGCCGCAAAAACGCCTGATAATAATCCTAAAATAATACCAATAAAACCTAAAATAAAGCTTTCATAATAAACACATTTTTTTATTTGTTTTGAGGTTGCTCCAACACTTATAAGATGTGCATAACTTTTTATTTTTTCTGTATAAGAAATATTAAAACTTGATTTTATACAATAAACACTTGTAAAAATTATAATTATTGTTACAACCGTTGCAATAGTAACAAGCGCCCTCATTGTACCATCATCAAATGATGAAGAAAGCATTTTAACTAAATATGTATTTTGATTATGATCATATTTGGCTTTTGCCATTTCATCTTTATTATATTCACCAATTTCTAAATCTTTTAAAGTTTTACTAGATACACCAATAATACCTCCGACAACATTATATCTATTTTTTAAACCTTTATTAGTTAAATGAACATATACATCATTTAATTTACTACCTTTTTCACTATAAGTAATAAATGTATACCCAGGTGCTGTGTAAGGCTCTAAATCCATTCTTTTTACAATACCTACGATTTTATATGTTTTAGTGTTAGCATTTATTATTTCCTCTTTAGTATCAATGTTATAAGGATTATTTTGATTTAAATTATATCCCTCGCTTTGTCTTTGACCAATGTCTAAAGTTATATAATCTCCTATTTTATAATCAAGTCTTCCATTAGTTTTTACACTCGTAGGAATAACTATTTCACTTTCATTTGTAGGAACTTTTCCCTCGACTAGATTTAAACCAAGATTTTCCATAGCATTTTTATCCATACTAACAACATAAGCATAAGGTTTAGCTTCATTTTGACTTTCTATTTTAGCATAACCAAGTCCACTTACAAGATATAAATCTTTTATACTACGATTATTTTTTAAAAAAGATATTTCACTTTCAGGTACATCATAAAAAACATATTCATAATTACCACTTGATTTTTTTTCATATTCAATTAAACTTTCTCTAAAACTTGTTACCATTGTAGCAACCGCTGTAATAAGGGCCACAGATAAAAGTATACCAATAGTTGTTACAATACTTCTTTTTTTATTTAATTTAAGATTTTGAATAGTGATTTTTCTTAAAATATTCATTTATCATCCACTATCCTTCCATCTTCGATAGTAATAATTCTATCAGTCATTTTAGCAATTTCTAAATTATGAGTTATCATAATAATTGTTTGATTATACTTTTTATTAGTTTTTTTAAGAAGATTAACAATTTCCTCACTTGCTTTTGAATCAAGATTTCCTGTAGGTTCATCTGCAAGAATTAATGATGGTCTTGTTATAAGTGCTCTTCCTATTGAAACTCTTTGTTGCTCTCCTCCAGAAAGCTGACTTGGTAAATGACTTTGTCTATTTTCAAGCCCTAAAAGTTCTATCATTTCATTTAAATCTTTTTTATCTGGTTTTCTTCCATCAAGTTCTAAAGGAAGTGATATATTTTCTATTACATTTAATATAGGAATTAAATTATAAAATTGATAAATAAGTCCTATTTGTCTACGTCTAAATATAGCTAAATCATCATTATTTAATTTATAAATATCTTCATCATTTATGAAAACTTTTCCACTTGTTGGTCTATCAACACCACCAATTAAATGTAGAAGTGTACTTTTACCACTTCCACTTGCTCCGACAATTGAAACAAACTCTCCTTTTTCAACAGTAAAAGAAACATTATCAAGTGCCACAACTTTACTTGCTCCTGTTCCATAAACTCTTTTTAAATTTTCTACTTTTAAAATTTCCATAATTTCCTTCTTTCAAATTAAGTATATTATAACAAAATGACTTTTAAGTGACAAAAAAAAGTAGCATTTGCTACTCTATTACTTTCATTATAAGAGGAAGTATCTGTTTTTTACGAGACATTATACCTGGTAAAAATATTCCTTCATAAGCATCTTGTAAATTAAAGGCATTTTTTATTAAATTTTTACTATTTTCATTATAAATTACATAACTACCCTTTTTCAAAATATCAGTTATAAATATTAATACTGCTTTATAATTTATTTCACTCATTTCATTTAATTCATTAATATAACTATCTATATCTTTTTCAATTTCATCAAAATCCATAGTGGTAATAACTGCAATACCATAATCTTTATCATTAACTGAATAATTTTTAAAGTCTTGATGTATTAATTCTTTTACACTTAATCCCTTAATTGAAGATGCCTCTTTTAACATTTGAATTCCATATTCATTTATATCTACCTTTGCAAGTTTTGCAAGTTCTTTCGAAGATTTTATATCATCTTCAGTTGTAGTTGGAGAGGAAAACAAAAGTGTATCTGAAATTAATGCTGATAATAAAAGACCTGCAATATCTCTTGGAATTTTAATTCTTTCTTTTATAAATTGTTCATATATAATCGTAGCGGTACATCCAAGAGGTTTACATAAAAATGTAATTGGTTCTTTAGTACCTATATCACCTAGATTATGATGATCCACAATCTCTAATATTTCTGCTTCCTCAAGTCCATCAATAGATTGAGAATATGTATTATGGTCTACCAAAATAACTTTTTTCTTTTCATATTCATTCATATGAGTTACTTTAATAACTCCTAAACATTCATTATTATCTTTAACAACAGGATAATTTGTATAACTAATTCTTTTAGTAAGTGATAAAAAATCAGTATAATAAGAATGAATATTAACAGTAGTAAGATTTCCTTCATTATTACATAAATTTTTAATATAACCAGTATTTGGAAGTAAAAAGCATATTGTTGCAGTTGAATGATTACAAGTTATTATTGTTACATTATTTTTTCTAGCTTTTTTTAATAATCTTTCTGGAAGTACTCTGCCCCTTGTTAAAATAATTAATTTTACCTTTTTACTTATAGCATTTTCTATTATATGATATCTATCTCCGACAACTAAAATAGTATTTTCATCAAGTTCATTTTTTCTTGAAAACTCTTCATTTGAGCAAGTTATATAAATTGTTTTACCTAAAACTTCCTCAATTTGTCCACATAAAATAGTTCCATCTAAAAGTTCTAATATATTTTTAAGTGATGTATGAAGTGTAGTTTTATCTTCAAGTGCAAGATAGTTTACAACATCCTTTAAATTTATATAGCCAGTTAATATCTTCTTTTCATTTACAAGTGGTATAGCATTTAAATCTTTATCTTTCATAAATTTAATAGTATTACCTATACTTTCATATTCATTTATAAAGGCACCTTTTTCATATTTTAAATCTTTTATTTGTACTTTAACATCATTTAAATATGAAGGAACAGGTGTATTAAAATAATTTAAAACATATTTTGTTCCATTATTAACTTGACCTATAACTTTAGGTGTTGCAGGTATTCCTTGCATATTTTTAAGGTATGCTAAAGCAATTGCACTACATACTGAATCTGTATCTGGATTTTTATGACCAAAAACATATATTTGTTTCATCTACTATCACCATATTAATGGTATCATATTTTTGATAAAATTTAAATAAAAAAATGGATTATATAGAATTCAAAAATATATAAATTAATAGTTTTGTTAAAGATTACCATACTAATAAAGATAATAATGTGATAAAATATGTTTGATTGGAGGAAGTATGTTTAAATTAGTTAGTAAATTCTCACCTGCGGGAGATCAAAATGAAGCAATAGATAAATTAGTAGATGGATTAAATAATCATGAAAAAAATCAAGTTCTTTTGGGAGCCACTGGTACTGGAAAAACCTTTACAATTGCTAATGTTATAGAAAAAACTGGTAAACCTACTTTAGTTTTATCACATAATAAAACACTTGCTGGACAACTTTATGCCGAACTTAAGGAAATGTTTCCAGAAAATCATGTAGAATACTTTGTATCATACTATGACTATTATCAACCTGAGGCTTATGTACCATCATCAGATACATATATTGAAAAAGATTCCTCAATAAATGATGAAATTGATGAACTAAGACATAAAGCAACTTCTGCTCTTATTAATTATGATGATGTAATTGTTGTATCAAGTGTATCATGTATATATAATATAGGTCAAAAAGAAGATTACGAAAAAAATATGTTTGTTATAAATATTGGTGATACATTTTCAAGAAATTTTATTATTAATAAACTAGTTGATATGACTTATGAAAGAAATGAACTTGATTTTCATCGTGGAACATTTAGAGTCCGTGGAAATAGTATTGATATAGTTCCAATAAATGAAAAAAGTGAAGCGATAAGAATTGATTTAGATGATGATAAAGTTGAAAGTATTACTATATTTGACCCTCTTACAGGAAGTGTTCTTAAAAGAAAACAAACTGTTATAATATCTCCAGCATCACTTTTCGTAACAAGTAAAGAAACTTTAGAAAAAGCAGTAGCCAATATAAAAAAAGAACTCGATGAAAGACTTAAAGAACTTCATGAAAATGGTAAACTTATCGAAGAACAAAGATTAAAAGAAAGAACTAATTATGATATGGAAATGCTTCTTGAAACCGGATTTTGTAATGGAATTGAAAACTATTCAAGACACCTATCTTTAAAGGAAGCTGGAGAAACTCCTACAACACTTATGGATTTCTTTCCTAAAGACTACCTTTTGGTGATTGATGAAAGTCATGTAACCATACCTCAAGTACGAGCAATGTATAACGGAGATAGAATGCGTAAACAAACTTTAGTGGATTATGGATTTAGACTTCCCTCTGCCCTTGATAATAGACCTTTAAAGTTTGAGGAATTTAATGAAAAAATTAATGAAGTTATATATGTATCAGCAACTCCTGGAGATTATGAACTATCACTTACTGGTGGTAAATATATAGAACAAATTATAAGACCTACAGGACTACTTGATCCTACTATTGAAGTTAAGAAAACCGAAGGACAAATTGATGATATTGTATCACAAATTAATTTATGTAAAGAAAAAAATGAAAGAGTATTAATTACTACTCTAACTATTAAAATGAGTGAGGAACTAACTGATTATTTAAAGAACCTTAATATTAAAGTTGCTTATTTACATAATGAAATAAAAACTTTAGATAGACTTAAAATTATTCATGATTTAAGATGTGGTAAATATGACTGTATTGTTGGAATAAACCTTTTAAGGGAGGGATTAGATATTCCCGAAGTAAGTCTTATTTGTATACTTGATGCTGATAAACAAGGATTTTTAAGAAGTACAAGAAGTTTAATTCAAACAATAGGAAGAGCTGCAAGAAATAAAAATGGTCATGTTATTATGTATGCTGATACTATTTCAGATGCTATGGATGAAGCAATTAAAGAAACCTCAAGAAGAAGAACTATTCAAGAAAAATATAATAAAGATCATGGAATTATTCCTCAAACAATTATAAAAAGTATTAAAGATATACCTACTACTGATGAAGAAAATAAAGAAGGCAAGAAGATGAGTAAACAATCTAAAAAAGAAATGCTAATTAAAATAGAAAATGAAATGAAAGAGGCTGCTAAAGCATTAGACTTTGAAAAAGCAATGGAACTTCGAGATATTTTATTTGAACTAAAAGAAAAGAAATAAATTACAAATAAGTTTATTTCTTTTTATTTTAAATTATTAGTAATTTCTTTGAAAAAATCTTCATTCCAAAGTTTTAAAATTTGTGTGTCATTAATAAAAGGCAATACATCCTTTTTAGCATCTTCATAATTAATTTCACTAAACTTTTTGTTTAATAAATCTTTTAAAACATCAATGTTAAAATCATCATTTTTTTCTAGTACACCCGAATCAATTAATTTATTTTTTATAAGTTCAATATTTATTTTTGCATTGCTAATTAATAAGTAAATATAATCATATAAATCTCTTCCTTTAGTTCTAAAACTCCAGTTTCTACATAGGATTGCGTGAACCTTACCCGCAAGTAAAGATGTTTCATCGTAAAGGTTTATTTGATGTAGGCATGGAAGTATTTTATATTTAATTTCGTAAGTTGCTCCAATTGGTGGATTAATATCTACTTCAAATTTAACTTTTATATTTTTTAACAAATTATTATAGGTAGTACTTTCCTCACAAGGAAAAAATCTTAAAATATGTTCTAATGTATCTCCCTTTAAAAATGCAGAGGTAATATTAGAATCAGATTTTTTTTGCTTTGTACTTATTTCCATATTGATTCCATAAGAATTCAGTTCATTTTCTATATATGAAAAGTATTTACTTAAATCGAAATTTTTATCTGGACTTATTAGAGCAAAATCCAAATCTTCGGAAAATCTGTCTATATTATAAAATATTCTTAATGCTGTTCCTCCATAAAATGCTACTTTATCAAAAAAATCACTTCGAGAAAGTCCACACAATACTACTTCTTGGATAATTTCTTTTAAAGCATTTATTTCATCATTAACATTTTTCGTTTCGTAACCAGCAAGCATTTGACTAATAATATTATTCATTTTTATTTCTCCTTAAAAATTTTGCTAATAATGACACATTTGTTGAATGATATAATTCACTTAATTTTTCAATTTTTTTAGCATCTAAATTATAAAATTCTTCTTCATCTATTCTTAAATCATCAAACAACATAATTTGCATATTTTTTAAATTATTTAAAGGTTTCAAAGAATATAATTTATCACATAATGCTTTTTCAGCAGTAGCCATAATGAAAGAATAGTTTCCCTCTTGTTTCAAAATTATTTCATAGGGAAATGCTCTTGGTGGAACATCTTCATAACTAAATGTACCAAAATGATTATTATATATTTTTCTTTTCTTTTTATTAAATGTTGCACAAGTAACTGCGTTAACTCTTTCTGGTATTAAGCCATAATATGACAGTGCATATTCAAAAGATATATAAGATGGGCCATATATACTACTTGCAAGTAAATATGCTGAAGTATCACCATTTGTGTCATATAGACCATTTACAATTCTATAGAGATTTTTATCTTTAACTTCTCTACATATTTTATTATTTATATTTGAATAATCTTTTAAAAAATTCTTCAACATATTATTTGTAATTATCATATTTTCACCTCTAAATACCATTTTATAGTATTTTATAAAGAATTTCAAGTATAAAAAAAATACCTAGGCAAAACTAGGTATTTTAATTATTTTATTTGATTCATTACTTCTTCAGCAAAGTTATCATTTCTTTTTTCAAGACCTTCGCCTACTTCATAACGTACCATAGAAACGATTTCTCCACCATTATTTTTAACATAATCTTTTACAGATATGTCACCATTTTTGATGAAAGGTTGTTCAGCAAGACAAATTTCTTTATAATATTTTTTAATTCTTCCTTCAACCATTTTTTCAGCTATATCAGCAGGTTTTCCTTCATTAATAGCAATATTTCTTTGTACTTCTCTTTCTGCATCTAATACATCAGCAGGAACTTCCTGTGTAAATACATAAAGTGGTTTCATAGCAGCAGCTTGCATTGCAACTTCTTTAGCAACTTCTTCGCTTGCTCCCTTAACTACAGTAAGAACTGAAATTCTACCACCCATATGAATGTATGCACCAAAATGTTCATCATCAGTTTTAGTAATTTTTTCAAATCTTCTTAAAGAAAGTTTTTCACCAATTTTAGCTGTTTTTGCAACAATTAAATCATTTAATGTTTCACCAGCATAAGGTAAATTCTTAGCTTCCTCTAAAGTATTTGCATTACCTTCAAGAATAGTTTTTCCAACTGCATCAACAAATTCTCTAAATTCAGCATTATTACTTACGAAGTCAGTTTCACTATTTACTTCAATAATAACAGCGTTATTACCATTTACATAAATATTTGATAATCCTTCAGCAGCAATTCTACCTTCTTTTTTAGCAGATTTACTAATTCCTTTTTCTCTTAAGTAATTTATTGCTTTATCTTTATCACCATCACATTCAGATAGAGCTTTTTTGCAATCCATCATTCCTGCACCAGTAATTTCTCTTAATTCTTTTACTAAACTAGCAGTAATTTCCATTATATCCTCCTTAGTTTAAAGCATTTATTAATTCTTCTTTTTTCATTGAAGAATAACCTTTAACACCTTTTTCTTTAGCAATTGCTTTTAGTTCTGCAAGTGTTTTAGAACTTAAATCATCACTTTTTTCTTCTTCGTCTTCAACGATATCATTAATTAGGTAAACATCACTTTCTTTACCTTCTTTAACTTTTTCATCGATAACTTCATCTTTAATTAATTCTTCCATTGAAGCATTTTTCTTATTTTTGTCTTCCTCAGTTACATAATCAACTATTTCTAAGTTATTTGCTTCACAAATAGCGTTTGTAAGTACTCCAAGTAAAACTTTAATACTTCTTACAGCATCATCATTTCCTGGAATAACATAGTCAACTAAATCTGGATCTCCATTAGTATCAACTACACCAAATACTGGAATATGAAGTTTTCTAGCTTCTTTAATTGCATTGTATTCTTTTCTTGGATCTACAATGATTAATGCCTGTGGAAGTTTTGTCATTTCTCTAATACCACAAAGAAGTGTATTTAATTTGTCATATTCTTTCTTAATTTTGATAACTTCTTTTTTAGGTAGTGCATCAAATGTTCCATCACTTTCCATTTTTTCAATGTCTTCAAGTCTTTTAACTCTTCTTCTAATAGTTCTAAAGTTAGTTAAAGTTCCTCCAAGCCATCTTTCAGTTACATAGTATGAACCACTTCTAAGTGCTTCTTCTACAGCAACTTCTCCTGATTGTTTTTTAGTTCCTACAAATAAGAACTTTCCTCCATTACTAGCAATAGTCTTAATTTCATTGTAAGCCTCCTCTAGTAATTTTTGTGTTTTTTCAAGATCAATAATATAAATATCATCTCTTGAATTAAAAATGTACTCTTTCATTTTAGGATTCCATCTTTTAGTTTGATGTCCAAAATGAACTCCTGCTTCTAATAAATAACTCATAGAAACAACGGCCATAAAATATCCCTCCTTCGTTATTACACCTTAATGCTTCTTCCTAACATTTCACCCTCTTCGGGCACTCGAAACATTAGTCCACATTAATGTTTATTTGCTTTTAAAGCCAAGATTATATTACCAAAAAAAACACTATAAATCAAGTGTTTTAACCAATTCTATATGGATTAGATGATGAACCATCTCCTGTACCCACTATTTTTAGGATACTAGAATCTAGATAAAATGTCGGGCGCACCGCACACAGGCTGCCATTGACGAAGTTGCCGCCACCGAGGCCCACATACCCTGCCGTATACAAACGCGTAGCAACATGCGAATTCGAAGAAGAAGGGGAAAGTAACCATTCCGCCTTATTTGATCCCCAACTTGCCACTTGTGATGTAAATAACCAATCATTATTTTTACAATCACTATATGATGAACTATTCCAATTATTTAATGCTTGTGCTCTACATCCTGCTTTATTTGTTGTTATTCCTCCTACTGTCGCATAACCATAATCACTTGGATACATAAGTCCTACCTTTGCATATATAATTGCTGGATTACCACTAACTATTGCGCTTGTATTTCGTTCCTCAATATATATACCTTCTGCAGTCAATGTATCATAATTTGATGAACTTGCTCCTCCTAAGTGCCATTTAGCACTTACTATTGCAGTATTTAACTTACTATTTACATTCAAAGTACCTAACAAAGTAGTCAAATATGTTCCATTTAATTCTGTTTTAAGTGATGCATTACTCCAATTATTTGTTTTTGCTGAATTCCAATATTTACCACTTGTTCCTCCATAATTATTTGTATCTATTACTTTTAATAACTTTTTTGTACCACTACTAGAGGTTCCATTAGAGGAATATTCTTCATCAAATAATCCTATTATTCTAAATAATAATGAACTATCTGCACAAGCACCACTTGTTTTATTATCTAAACATATATAATTTTTTGGATCTGCTCCTTCATATCTTAAACCATTTTCATTATATACATCCGGTGTTGAAGTAGACATTAATGTTGCAAATGATGTTTCTAAAGATATTGTAAACTCTTTTGTAGTTTTATTTCCTACACTATCTTTTACCCATAAATAATATGTTCCTTCATTATTTATTGTAGTACTCAAATTATATGTTTTTCCACTTATTGTAGTCCAACTTGTTGGTTCTATAGTATTACTTGTACTAAATCCATAAGCTGATAACCCTTCATTATCAGTTAATGTTGCTGTTATAGTTTTACCATTAACATTTAAGTTAGATATAGCAGGTTTTTGTGTATCAATAATCTTATCAAAATATAATGAGCATCTATCTGAACCTAAAAACGAAAATCCTATTTGTCCTGTTGAGTTATTATAACTTACTACTTTTCCTCCATTTTCACATACAGTTTTTTCTTCGTTTAAAACATAATTTCCTTTTGGTATTGTATCTGAGTTTACATATTCTCCGGAATCTCCTTTAATCATTATTGCTAAATTACTTTGTTTCTTTTTTTTAGTTTTAGTTTCTTCGTTTTTATACATAAAATTTAATATTACTACACCTATAATAATAAACACGAACAAACCAATTTTTATTTTTTTATTCATATATGCTCCTATCCTACATAAATAGGGGCCTTAGTTTTCTTAAATTATATAGATATAGGAAAAAACAATGCCTAATTTATGGGAAATGGTACTAGATATTTTATAAAATAAGTGCTATTATGTAATAGTAGGATACATAAATGCGAGGGTAAATATTCTTAAATCTATATAATAAGAGAAAATACGAACAAGGTAAATACTAGGTTTGCAAGGTATTTGGATATTTTTTTTATATGATAAAAAAAGCACTAAAATTATAGTACTTTATTTTATATATACTTTGTCTAAATTTGGAATAATGTGAATTTTGTAAATGTCAATATTTTTTTTGACAAAAAAGTATTGACATTTACAAAGTTTCCAAAATTTCCATTCTACAAATGTTTATATAACAAATTTTTCAACTTTTTTGTTCTATAAGTCATTTTATGCATAAAAATAGGGCTCTACCGTTAGATAGTGCCCTTGCAAAAACGATTTAACGTTTTTTTCTTGCATAAATAATTTATCACAAAATATACATTTATGTCAAACTATTTATCAACATTCACATAACTTTTTTTAACCAGCAGGTTTTAATTAAATGAACAAGTATATTTTAAACTATTACGATAATAATTACATACTTCACTATATAATAAAAATAACTACATTTTAAAAAAACATGTCTTATTTTGACATGTTTTGTCGAAGTTATTGCAATACTAAAATATATATGTATAATAACTACTCGAACGTGCAGGAAATGGCGTTGCCACCAATTTTCAGGGGGTTTGAAATAAATCAAAAATTCTGAAAGGAGGATGATGCTTATGTCTAAAAATAAGATAATTAAATTCGAGTTTTTATGCATACTATTTCTGATTTGTTATTACAACTTTGATGCAATAGAAAACGCCGTTCAAGTTTTAGTAAAGCTATTATTGCTCATTATTGAGTTAATTATAGCAATGCTTACCTGAATAGCGCTATCTAATATTGTCATTAGGTAACGCAAACTTCCTTCACGTTCACCTATTAATAATATATCACTTATTCATATATTTATGCAAGTAAAAACCTGTTATATTTTATAGCAGGTTTTAATTAAATGAACAAGTATATTTTAAACTATTACGATAGTAATTACTTACTTCACTATAAGTTGTTGGAAAAGAGCCTCCATATTCACTATCTAGTGTTTCTTTCGGTAAATCTTTTAAAATAGTTATCTTTTTATTTTGATAATCTAAAATAGCATTACCTTCATTTTCATTAATTTTAATTGTTCCATTATTAATAGTTTCAATTATATTAGAGTATTCAGTATCATTATATGTATATTCATACATTCTTACCGAATTATTCATATTTTCTTTATTTTTATTAAATATAATCTCATCAATTAAACTATTATTTGGACTAACACATTTAAATTTCATTTTTGGTTCTTCATTAATAACATAAACAAAAGCATAATAAGTATTTTCATTGTTTTCTGAATCAACTGCTTTTATTTCAACTTTCTGAAGGCCTATATTATACATATCTTCTTTATATTTTTCTTTATTAGCAAATTCAAATGTTAAATTATCATCCGAAGAAATAAGTCTTTCAATATTAAGTTGTTCTCCTTTAATTGTATAATTAAAATATGTAGTAACATTAAGTCTTTTTGTAACTGTTGGAGTAACTGGTTCATCACTACCATCTTTAGATTTTACAACAAAACTTTCTGAATATTTTGAGCCATTACACATAACATAATATGTATAATTTCCTGGAACATTATTTTTAACTTCTGATGTATCAAGTTTGCAATTTGATATATCTATTTTAGAAAAATCACCATATTCACTTAAACTTTGAGGTATTTCATCACCTTCATTAATTTGCATTTTATTTAAATTAAATGCTGGTGTAACATTAACATTATTTTCATTGTTTCTAGCAAGTCTTAAATAGTAATATACACCAAAGGCTACACCACCCATTAAAGCTAAAACTAAAATAATAAATAATAAGTTTTTAATAAAACTACCTTTTTTTTCTGGTTTTTTATCATTATTATTCTGTTTATTTTCATTTTTAGGTTCAATCTTTTTTTCAGGTACAGGTACATCTAAAGTTTCAATAACATCAACCATAGTTGGATCAGTTCCAATTTCATTTTTCACATTAATCACCCTTTATTCTTATATTTAAATTATATAATTTTTACATACTTTTTGCAATATTTTTAAATTCTTCTCCACGAGTTTCAAATTTATCATATTGATCCCAACTTGCACTTGCTGGAGATAAAAGAACTACCCCATTTTTAATATTGTCCTTTTTAATTTTATTCATTGCTTCATTTAAAGTATAGCATTTTTCGCATAAAATATTCATACTTTGAGCATATTCATATACTTTTTCAGTAGTTTGCCCGATTGCATAAATCTTTTTAACATTTTTAATTGCATTATCAAGTTCATGAAAATCTTGACATCTTTCCATACCTCCCAAAATAAGATATGTATCTTCCTCAAAAGCATTTAAGGCAGTTATTGTACTTGTCGGATTTGTAGCTTTAGAGTCATTATAATATTTAACTCCTCCCTTTTCACAAATAAATTCAATTCTATGTTCTACACCTTTAAATGTACTAAAGAACTTTTTAATTATTTCTTTATCAATGCCAAACTCTTTGATAACAAGTAAACATGCCATAATATTTTCATAGTTATGTTTTCCTTTTACTAAAATATCTTTTGTATCAATAATTTTTTCATCTTCGATATAAATAGCATTATCCTTTACATAAGCATCTTTGCCATTAAAATATTCTTTTGTACTATTTATATCACTAGTAAGCACCATACTATCTTCATTACCTGCATTAATAATAGCAATATCATCTTTAGTATGATGATTAAATATATTATGTTTTACCTTTTTATAATTTTCATAAGTTCCATGATAATCTAAATGAGTTTGACATAAATTTGTAAGAACACTTATATTAGTTTTAAAATCATTAAAGTTTATAAGTTGATGGTCAGATATCTCTAAAAGAAGTATATCACCTTCATGAATAAGCGGAATAACCTCACTTAAAGGATAACTAATATTTCCTCCGAGAACTACGGGCCTTTTCATTAGTTTTAATAATTCATAAATCATTGTTGTTGTTGTAGTTTTTCCATTTGAACCAGTTACACCAATTATAGTAATATTTTTAGGAAGAAAATGATATGCTACTTCCATTTCATTATAAATTGGTATATTTTTAGAACTTGCATAAGTTAAAAGAGGATGAGTTGGCATAACTCCTGGATTTTTAATAACCATATCAAATGAGTCGTTAAATATTTCCAAAGGGTTATCACTTTTAATAAACTTTACTCCTAAACTTTCTAGTTCTTTAACTTTTTCTTTATCTTGATCGTTTTTATCAGTTATAACAATTTCATTATTTTTATAAAGAAGTTTTGCTACATTATAACCACTTCTTGCCATTCCTAAAATAAATATTTTTTTATTTTCAAACATAATTATTTCTCACTTTCAAGTATTGCCTTAATTCTACGAACACCTGCTGAGGAAGATTCCTCTTTTAAGATTTTAAAATTTCCAAGTTCACTTGTATTTTTTACATGTGGTCCCATACATATTTCTTTAGAAACATCACCAATAAAATATACAGTTACAATATCAGGATATTTTTCAATAAACATATGCTCTGCCCCAATTTCCACAGCTTTTTCTTTAGACATTTCCTCAACTATAACAGGAAGACTTTCTTTAATCCATTTATTTACTAAATCTTCAGTATTTTTAATTTCTTCAGTAGTTAATTTATGATCACAACTAAAGTCAAAACGCATTCTTTCATCAGTAATATTACTTCCCTTTTGATGAACATCACCATTTACTGTTATTTTTAAAGCTGCATTAAGAAGATGAGTTGCAGTATGATATTTAGTTTCAGTTTCAGAATCACCTGCAAGGCCACCTTTAAATTGTCCTGCTGAGGCAGTTCTTGATAAATTTTGATGTTCTTTAAATTTTTCGTTAAAGCCTTTTTCATCCACTGTTACATTATTTTCATTTGCAAGTTCAATTGTAAGTTCAATTGGGAAACCATAAGTATCATATAAATGAAATGCTGTAATTCCATCAATATTATTATTTTTAGAAATAACTTTATTAAATTCTTTTAAACCTTTTTCAAGTGTTCTATTAAATTTTTCTTTTTCATTTTTTAATACTTCATAAACAGTATTTTCATTTTCAGTAAGTTCTTTATAATATCTAGCATATTTAGATATTATTAAGGAAGCAATTTTTCTTTCCCAATCACTATTTATATCTATACCTAATTTTTTAGCATGACGAATAGTTCTACGAATAAGTCTACGTAAAATGTATCCTTGGCCTACATTCGAGGGTTTAATACCTGCATTATCCGCAGCAATAAATACAGAAGTACGAATATGGTCCGCAATAATTCTTATAGATTTTGCATTTTCTTCATAACTTTTTCCTGATATTTCACAAATTAAATCAATTACATCTTTCCATACTGAAGATAAATAATTATCATTTACGCCTTCGAGTACGGCAGTAACCCTTTCAAGTCCCATTCCAGTATCAACATTTTTCTTAGGAAGACTTTCAACGCTGCCATCACTTTTTTTATTAAATTCCATAAAGACATCATTCCAAATTTCAACCCACCTTTCATCATCGGGATCAAACTTTTCTGGAATTTCATCATTACTTCTGAAATAAAACATTTCAGTATCAGGTCCACATGGTCCAGTTTCTCCAGCAATCCAAAAATTATCTTCAGTAGTTTTAGCTATTCTTTTTTCAGGAATACCTAAACTAAGCCATAAATCATAACTTACTTTGTCAAAAGGAATTGTATCATTTCCCGCGAAAACAGTTACAGCAAGGCACTCTACTGGAATATTTAAAACTTGTGTTAAAAATTCAAAACTCCAAGTAATTGCCTCTTTTTTAAAGTAATCACCTAAAGACCAGTTACCTAACATTTCAAAAAATGTATGATGATATGTATCACCAATAGCGTCTAAATCATTAGTACGAATACATTTTTGAGCATCACAAAGTCTTGTTCCATAAGGATGCTCTTTTCCCATTAAATATGGAATAAGTGGTTGCATACCTGCTGTATTAAATAAAACACTTGGATCATTTTCAGGCACTACAGGTGCTGACGGAATCTCTTTATGTCCTTTTGATACAAAAAAATTAATATATAAATCTTTTAAATTAACATTTTTCATTATTTCACCTTATCTAAAATTGCAAAAACCTTTTCTTTTAACTTATCTAGTTCATCATTAGCAATTGTATAATCAAAATCAGTATAATCCTCTAAAGCATTTTCAGTGATATGTGATTGCTGCTCAATTGTAAGTTTACTAGAACCGAATTGGTTTACAACATAAATTGAATATACATTATCAAATGATGATTTTATTTTATCTATTTCATTTGGCATTCTTACATCACTTATAACTAAATTTTCAACATATTTTTGATAAATTGTTATATCTTTAATCATATTTGATACAAGAAAATCTTCATCAAGTTCTCTCATTACATCTCCAAGATGTTGCATAAAATCTCTTGGTTTATTTGCATCAGTACCATCCCAATCAGTTAATTCTAACGCAAAGTTTTTAATATATTTACTATAACTTGTTATAGCACACTCTTCAACTTTATAAATATAGTATTCCTTTATTAATTTTGCTACTACATTTTTTCCACTTCCAGCTTTTCCAGCAATTAAAAATATTCTCATAATTTCCTCCGATTAATCAAATATATAATACCAATTTTTACGTTTATTTTCAATTATTTATGAAAAATTATTATAAAAAACTTATGCTACTTATGCATAAGAATTATTTAAATATTATTATAAATTAATTTTCACTTTTTTTCTTCACTATATTTTTTAAATACATAGTTTTTGCTAGAGCTATCTAGATATAATGTCCCTTTATCCTGTAAAGCAGCATAAATTTCTTGATATTTATTTAGTTTTTCAATATTAACAAGATTTACATAAATAGTATTTCCATCAATCATTCTAAGTAAAAATCTTTCTTCATCGACTACTTTATCATTATATTTTTCAACTGAATATTCTATCTCAGAAATCATTTTATAATTACTATCATCTATTTTAGCAAGAGATTTTATTAAAGTTTTATAAATATTACTTGGTACATAATTAACTAAAACTGGAAATCCTACATATTTACCTGTATCTTCCATCTCTTTTCCATTAGAAAGTACTAATTTTTTAGTTAATATATTATAAAAAAGTATTTTACTTTCTTTAATTTCTATATTAATAGTTCCCTTTAGATTTCTTGAAATATTTACACTTTCTACCAAAGGATTTTTAAGTAAATTATTTTTTATTTTGTTCGTACTTAATTTAAATATTGAATTATTATAATCAATCTTACTTTCACTTATAATCTGACTATCTGTAAGAAGACTATTTCCTTTTATATTAATACTTTTAACTGGTAATGTTATAAAATAATATAAAAGCATTCCAAGTAAATATATTGTTAAAAGCATAAAAATAACACCAGATAATCTTATTTTCTTTTTAGTCTTTTTCATAAATTACTCCATGAAATAATTTTAGGTTCAACCTCTAAACTGATTTTATAGTGTTCAAAAACCTTTAATTTTATATAATTAATAAGATTAAGTATATCTAAATATGTTGCATTACCCTTATTTACGATAAAATTAGCATGTTTTTCACTTACATAGGCATCATTAATATGATAACCTTTTAACCCTAAATCATCTATTAATTTACCTGCAGAAAAGCCCTCGGGATTTTTAAATATACTACCAACATTTTTAGTATCTAATGGTTGAGAGGCCATTCTTTTATCATTATTTTCCTTAATTAATTTTAATGTTTCTAAGGGATCTCCTTTTTCAAGTTTAAATGTTACAGATAAAATAATATTACCTTTTAAAGAGGTATATCTATAGCCATAATCTATTTCACTTTTTGAAATATTTATTATATTACCATCCTTAGTTAGAACTTTAACACTTTGAACATATTCCATTAAACTGTGATTATAACATCCTGCATTACCCATTACTGAAGCACCTACTTCACCAGGTATAAGTGAAGCAAAATATAAAGAAACAAGTCCATGCTGAAGAGCAATATTATTTAAAAAGCCAAGTTTTACTCCACATGAAGCTGTAACTAAATCATCATTTACTTCAATCTTATTTAGTTTATTTACTCTTATTATTACACCATCAAAATAACTATCATCTAAAATAACATTAGAGCCATTACCTAAAATAAAATATTTAATTTTATTATCTTTTAAATATTTGATTAATGAAACTAAATTATTTTCACTAGTTACTTCGATTAGATATTTGGTTATTCCTCCAACACCTAATGTTGTATATTTTTTTAAATCAACATTTTCATAAACTATACCATATTCATTCATTTTAAAATCCTTTTTATTTCATCATAAATAATTTTTGATGATTTAACTTTATTTAATTTATTTAGATTTTCTTTCATAGTTTTATATTCATCATTATTACTTAATAAATTATTAATATCTTTATATAACTTATCAACATTTAAATTCTTTTCTTCATACATTTTAGCAAGTCCTCTTTCAGTTAAATCTAATGCATTATAGTATTGATGATTTCCCGCAACATATGGCGAAGGAATAATTATCGAAGGTAAATTTGCTTGCATTATTTCCGCTAAAGTGGAAGCACCTGCCCTAGTTATAATTAAATCAACATCATAAAATAGTGATGACATATTTTCTAAAAATGGTAATATTTTAATATTTTTAGAAAAACTTTTATTATTTATAAATTCATCATAGTAACTTTTACCTGTTATATATAAAACTTCATAATTATCTTCTTCATTTATTTTAGAAAGTAGTGATATAAAAAAGTTATTTAAAGTTTCACTTCCTAAAGAACCTGATACTATCAAAAGTAATTTTTTATTTTTATGAAATCCTAAATCAATTTTTGATAAACTATTAATTTTTAAATCAACTGGATTTCCAGTACATATACATTTTTTTGCCTTAGTAAAATATTTATTACTATTTTCATAAGAAGTGCATACTAAATCACAATTTTTAGATAAGACTTTATTTGTTTTACCAGGAATACTATTTTGCTCTAAAATAACTGTTGGAATATTTTTTTTCTTAGCACTATAAATAACGGGCATTGTAACATAACCACCTGCTCCAATAACAACATCTGGTTTAAAATCATCCATAATTTTATTGCACTTTTTTATAGCATTTTTTATTAAAAATATGTTTTTAAAATCACGAGCTATTTGAGTTTTACTAAAACCATAAATTTCTAGTGATTCATATTTTATACCAAGTTTTGGAACAATATCTTTTTCCATACGATTATGGGTACCAATATATAAAACATTTAAATTTTTTTCTTGTTTTTTAAATTCATTTATTAACGCTAAGGCAGGATTAATATGACCACCTGTACCACCAGCACTTACTATTATATTCAATTTATATCACCTACAATAATATTATACAAAAATATGTGTATTTTTACAAATCACTTTGACATTTAAATTTAATTATGTTATATTTTTAAATGTAAAAGGCAGATTGGCTGTAAGGTAGTAAGATATATTTTATATATCCCTATCGTAGTCATTCTGCTTTTTCATATTTCATAAGTCTTTGAACTCTATATTGAAGTTCACCATTTTGCATACAACGAACATCAATTAAAATCTTATATTTACAATTATTTTACATATAATTTATTGTAAAGCAATTTACAATTTATAAAAATTTAAAATATTTTCAAAATAAGAATATTTTTTTATTATAAAAATATAATTTACTATCGAAGGAGGATAGTCTTGATAAATAAACAAAATTTATGGTTCATTACTCTTTTTGCATTAATACTTATTTTAGGCATCTATTACATTTCACTTCCTGAAAGTACTTTACCAGTCTTTGAAAATACTGAAACAAAACTTGATAATGCTATTAAAGTAACTGATTCAGATGTAATAATTGCTTTAAAACTTTCCGAAGAAGAAAAAATTCTTAAAGAAATGGAAGATGCGCAAAAAATTCTTATTGATAAATCTTCCTCTAAAGAAAAGAAAAATGAAGCATATAATACACTAAAAGATTTAAATTATAAAAAAGGAAAAACATCTCAAATCGAAAATTTGATTAAAGAAAAATTTAATTTAAACTCTTGTGTAAAAATTGAGGGAGATAAAATAAGTGTAACCGTGGATGATAAAGATGCTTCTGTAGAAAAAGCAAATAATATCATCAAAGAGGTTCAATCATTATATGATACGCAAATGTATATAACCGTTAAATTTCAAAATAAATAGGCATACCACCGTGCCTTTTTTTTTACTATATTCATATATTATTATGAAAAGGTAAGAAAGGATGGCATATGAAAAAAATACTAACTAAAAGAGAACAAGAAATATTTGATCTTTTAGCTAAAAATAAAACTACAAATGAAATTGCTATAGAACTAGGAATAAGTCAAAAAACAGTTAGAAATCATATTTCAAATACAATGCAGAAATTAGGTGTAAAAGGAAGATGTAACGCCATTTTAGAACTTCTTCGACTAAATGCAATTTCACTTGATTAAATAACCCCATCGGGGTTTTTTGAATAATAAATAAACTTATTAATATATTTTAATAAGGGGGTTATTATGCTTAAGAAAAATGCCTTAAGAAGAATATGTATATCAACATTCTCACTTTTTATTGTACTTTTACTATGTATATTTCCTAGTAATGAAACATCTTATCCCGAAGAAATAATAAGTATAAATGAGCTTACTATGCCGTTATATATAAAAGATCAAAATGGTTATGTAGCAAGAACAAATATTATTAAAAAGAAAGATAATGATATTGAATATATAATTAATTTATTAACTAAGGGGTCATTATATGAAAATTATTTACCAGTAAACTTTGAACCTTTAATACCTGAAAATACAAAACTTTTAAATTATTCATTAAATGATAAAGTTTTAAAACTTAACTTTTCTAAAGAGTTTTTGCTTGTTAATGAAAATGATGAAGAAAAAATGATTGAAAGTCTTATATACTCATTATGTGAACTAGAAGGTATTGATAAAATTTTAATATATGTTGAAAATGAGAAGCTAAATGAACTTCCAAATTCAAAAATTAAACTACCTGTTTCTCTAGATAAAAGTTATGGAATAAATAAAGTTTATGACATTAAAAGTTTTAAAAATATTACTAAAACTACAATATATTATGCTAGTAAAACTGATGATTTAACCTATTATATTCCTATTACTAAAATTACAAATAATGATGCAAATGCTGTTGAAATAATAGTAAAGGAACTTAAAACTTCCCCAATATATGAAAGTAATCTAATTAGTTTTTTAAATGCCTCTTATGAACTTAAAAATTATGAAATAATGGAAAATAGTGTTAATATGTCATTTGATAATAAAATGCTTTTAAACTTAAATGATGAAAATATTACTGAAAAAGTAAAATATACCTTAGCACTTTCAATTAGAGATACTTTAGGAAAAGATGTAAGCATAAAAATTAATTAAATAAGCATACTAATTATGGAGATGATTTAATGCCAGTTATAGCATATAAAAATAGACTTTTAGGATATAACATTAGTTTTGCCTTTAATACAACATATACAAAAGATTATAAATTAAAAATTAAGTCTTCAACAGAGTATTTAACTACTGAAAAAGATATAATAAATAAAGTAATTAAGGACTTTAATGAAAAAGAGTTTGATATGTATATGACAAACTACAATGTTGAACTTTTAGCTCTTTCAAAATATTTTTTAGATAAAATTCCTAATATTTTTTCAATTAGTTATGAAACAAAATATGAAAAATGTATATTTTACGCCTCAGAAATCGAAGAAATTACTAAAAATGACTAATTTTATGCAAAAATGATATATTTTTACTTGCTATTATAAGCACTTTGATATATAATTTAATTGTGCTGTCTCCGTAGCTCAGCTGGATAGAGCAACCGCCTTCTAAGCGGTCGGTCGTTGGTTCGAATCCAATCGGGGATACCAATTAAAAATTACTTATGATTAAATTCATAAGTTTTTTTTATGTCTAAAACGACCGACCGCAAAATGATAATCAAATAAAAAAGTAAGGATATTCCCTACTTTACAATCTTGCCATCTAAACTAAAACTTTTAGCATCAGTTATTTTAACATTTACAATATTGCCTATTTCTTTTTTATCACAATCAACATTTACAAGTTTCATTGTATCTGTATATCCATAACATTTAGTTTTATCTTTTTCACTTTCACCTATCAAAAGTACTGGAACTACTTTATTAAGCATTTTCTCATTACTTTCTTTTGAATATTTATTAACAATTTCATTTAATCTATGAAGTCTATCTTCTTTTTCTTCTATAGAAACATCATCTTTCATAAATGATGAAGCAGTACCTTTTCTTTCTGAATAAATAAATGTATAAGCACCATCATATTTAAGTTTATTAACTATATCAAGTGTTTCTTCGAAGTCTTCATTTGTTTCTCCAGGAAAACCTACAATTATATCAGTGGTTATACATACATTAGGTATTCTTTCTTTCATTTTATTAAATAAAGTTATATACTCTTCTTTTGTATATTTACGATTCATTTTCTTAAGTATTTTATCACTTCCTGATTGAATAGGAAGATGAATATATGGCATAACATTTTCATATTTAGCTATAACATCAATCATTTTATCAGTAAAATTCCAAGGATGTGATGTAACAAATCTAAGTCTTGGTATCCCAAGTTTAGCAACATTTTCAAGAAGATCTGCAAAATCATAACCTAAATTTAAATCATTACCATAGGCATTAACATTTTGACCAAGTAAAGTTATTTCTTTATAGCCAGAGTCTACTAAACATTTACATTCCTCGACTATAGCTTCCATTTTTCTACTTCTTTCTCTTCCTCTTGTAAATGGAACTATACAGTATGTACAAAATTTATCACAACCAAACATAACATTTACCCAAGCAGATACTTTAGAATCTCTCTTATAATCAAAACCTTCAGGTACAACATCACTATTTGAATGAACTAATATATTTTGTTTATCTAATTTTTCTATTAGTAAATGTGGTAAATCAAATAAATTATTAGGACCAACTACTATATCAACATATTTATGATTCTTTTCGATTTCCTCAACTACATCTTCTTGGCCTGCCATACAACCCATTAAAACAATTATTAAATCCTTTTTTTCTTTCTTTAAATGTTTACATCTACCTAAATAGCCAAATACTTTATCATGAGCATTTTCTCTTATGGCACAAGTATTTAATACAACTATATCAGATTGTTCTAAAACATCTGTTTTAGTAAATCCTAATTTTTCTAAGTATGATGCAATAGCCTCTGAATCATGAACATTCATTTGACATCCATAAGTCCTAAGAAAATATTTTTTTCCTTTATAAATATTTTTTATTTTTTCATCAACATTTTGATACTTTATTTCTACTTTTGTTCTATCTTTTGCAACTTTATAATCTGGTTTTAACATATTAACACTCCCAACTTCCTAGATATTATAACAAATTATTAAAAATTTTGAAAGGGATTTTGATGGAAATGTAAAGTATGTATGAGTTATGATTTATTATTTTTGATTTTCAATTTTTAGTAGTATATTTTTAACTCTTTATCTATAATATGAAAGTTTGGTTGGGACGCATTAATATGAAATATATCCACCAAAACCCGCTTTCAAGTAGTAATTTACACCATTTAAAATCCAATTGCAAGCACTTCGACAAAACATATCAAAACTAGTTTTTTTCTAACAAAATTCGACATTATATTTTATAAAAAAAAGCCTATTTTGTAGGCTCTATTTTAGTTTTTCCACCCATATAAGGTCTTAAAACCTCAGGTATAGAAATACTTCCATCTTCATTATAATTGTTTTCTACAAAAGCAATTAATGCTCTTGGAGAAGCAAGTACTGTATTATTTAATGTATGAACAAAATATGTTCCGTTTTCTCCTTTAGTTCTTATCTGAAGTCTACGTGCTTGGGCATCAGATAAATTAGAACAAGAACCTACCTCAAAGTATTTTTGTTGTCTAGGACTCCAAGCCTCTATATCACAAGATTTAACTTTAAGATCAGCAAGATCTCCACTGCAACATTCAAGTTGTCTAACAGGAATATCTAAACTTCTGAAAAGTTCTACTGTAGCTTTCCACATTTTTTCATACCAAGTAAAGGCTTCTTCAGGTTTACATAATACAATCATTTCTTGTTTTTCAAATTGATGAACTCTATATACACCTTTTTCCTCAAGGCCATGAGCACCACCTTCTTTTCTAAAACATGGAGAATATGAAGTAAGTGCAATAGGAAGTGATTTTTCATCAACAATTTGTCCTAAAAATCTTCCTATCATTGAGTGTTCACTTGTACCAATTAAATATAAATCTTCTCCCTCTATTTTATACATCATTGCTTCCATTTCAGGAAATGACATAACTCCTTCGACAACTGATGCATGAATCATAAATGGTGGAATGCAATATGTAAATCCTTTATCAATCATAAAATCTCTAGCATATGAAAGCATTGCACTATGAATTCTTGCTATATCACCAGTAAGATAATAGAAACCCTCTCCTGAAGTTCTTCCAGCACTTTCTTTATCAAGTCCATTTAATCTTTCCATAATATCTGCATGATATGGAATTTCATATGTTGGAACATATGGTTCACCGAATCTTTGAACTTCAACATTTTGACTATCATCTTTACCAATTGGTACACTAGGATCAATAATGTTAGGAATCAAAAGCATTTTATCATGAACAAAATTCTGAAGTCTTTCTTCCTCAACAGTTAAATTTGCAATTTCAGTATTTATTTCATTTACTCTTTTTTTAGTTTCCTCTACTTTATCAAATTCTTTATTTCTTACATATTCACCAATTTTAGCACTAACCTTATTTTTTTCACATCTTAGTTCATCTGCTTTAAACTTAGCATTTCTATATCTTTCATCCATTTCTTTAATTTCATCCACTAAAGGTAGTTTTTCATCTTGAAATTTCTTTTTAATATTTTTCTTTACTAAGTCAGCGTTTTCTCTAATTAAATTAATATCAATCATTTTTACCATCCTTTCATTAAAAAAAGCACACACATAAACTCTTTTTAAGGAGCAATGCTGCGGTGCCATCCTTTATATAACTTAATTATTCTTTAACGGAAATTACCCGAAGTTTATTAGACTTTCTAGAAAGTAGATTCATAAGTCTTTATTATTAGCTTACACCAAACGCTAACTCTCTTTAAAATAAAATACTTACTACTAATCTTTCATCACTGATTTACAAATTTATTTTAGCATTTAATTTTACGTTTTACAAGAGTAAAAAGTTTTAATCTTAATTATTTACTTCGAAAAGGTATGAATCACGGCACATGTCAGTTAAATCCTTTTCTGCACTCCAGTTTAAAATCTTTTTAGCATAGTCACAAGATGCATAACATGAGGCAACATCACCTTTTCTTCTTTCAGCAATTTTATAATTTACTTTTACATTATTAACTTTTTCAAATGTTTTAACCATTTCAAGAACACTTACGCCTTTACCAGTTCCTAAATTACAAATTGTTAAACCATATCCATTAAATAATCTATCTAATGCTTTTACATGTCCATTTGCTAAATCTACTACATGAATATAATCTCTTACTCCAGTTCCATCTACAGTATCATAATCATCTCCAAAAATACTTAATTGTTCTAGTTTTCCTGTAGCAACCTTAACAATATATGGCATTAAATTATTTGGAATACCATTTGGATCTTCTCCAATTAAATGTGAACTATGACATCCAACTGGATTAAAATATCTTAAAATTACTATATTCCAAGAATTATCTGATGTATATAAATCTTTTAAAATATCCTCAATCATAAGTTTTGTTGCACCATATGGATTTGATACTGAAAGTGGTGCATCTTCTTTTAAAGGTAGTGATTTTGGTACACCATAAACTGTCGCACTTGATGAAAAAATAAAGTTTTTAGAATTATATTTTTTCATTACCTCAAGAAGTGTAATTGTGGAAAATAAGTTATTATGATAATATTCAAGTGGTTTTTCAACAGATTCACCTACTGCTTTTAATGCTGCAAAATGAATAACTCCCTCTATTTTATTTTCAGTAAATATTTTTTCAAGAAGTTTTTTATCTTGAACATCTCCTTCGTAGAATTTAAAATCTTTGTTAGTAATCTTTTTAATATTTTCTAATACTTTTGGTTTTGAATTAGAAAAATTATCTATTATAACTACATCATAGTTATTTTCAAGTAAATCTACTACTGTATGAGAGCCAATATAACCTGCTCCTCCGGTTACTAATATTGTTTTCATTTTATTCCTCCTACTACATTAATTATATCACAAATTTATTAGTTTTTAATTATTCATTATACTTCAGTGCATTTATTACTTTTCAGTGCATTTTTGAACTGAAAATATACATATCTACTTTCCTTCAATAACATTTATAAAAGTATTAATATCCATACTTCTTGGTATTTTAAATCTTTTAAGTCTTAGTCTATCTAATTTATTGGAGTAATTAAATCCACTTTCTACAGTAACGGCATAGTCAAATGCACTTTTGGTTATATTTATTGTATCTGTATTATAACTACCATATGGATATGCAATAGTTGTTATTTTTTTATTAAGTAATTTTTCTAAAGTATTTTTACTTTCAATTATTTCATTATATTGTGTATCGTAATCAAGGGTTTCTAATTTAACATGAGTTTTAGTATGAACTCCAATTTCAAAAAGTTTAGATTTATCTAGTTCAACTACCATTTCTGGACTAATATATGTATCACCATCCATCCAATCAGTTATTAAATAAAATGATGATTTTACATTATATTTTTTAAGTATTGGATATGCATAATCATAAATATTTTTATATCCATCATCAAAAGTAACAACTATTGGTTTATCATAATTTTTAGCACTATCAATTTCATTTAAGAATAATGGTGTATAGCCATTATCATATAAATACTTCATTTGTAATTCAAAATTTTTAATGCTAACAAAAAGTGTTGTATCTCCCCACGGATTATCTGAAACAGCATGATACATAAGAACGGGTACTTTTTTCCCTAGATTATTCTCATTTAATAAATTATATTTAGTATTATACTTTCTAAAATCATTTGCAAAATTTTCATCTTTATAAATAATATCAAATCCATTAACATAATATTTATTTTTATTATTATCTAAAAATGTTAAAAATTCATTATTATCTTTTATTGTACTTAATAGTTTTTCTTTAATATCTTCATCATTTTTAATGTTTTTTATTATTTCACTTTCATTATATATTCTTTCAAGTTCTTTATTTTCCTCTTTAGATAAGTTAGTAAAACTATTAAATTTTGGATATTTTAAATCATTTATTTTATTGTATAAATCATTATTTTTTTCAATACTCTTTTTAGGATTAGTTATATTAGTTATTGTAACGCCATTTACTTTTAATGAATTAATTTCACTTTTAATATCAATTATATTATTAAAAAAAGTTGCTATTTCATCATCACTTTGAATCATTTCTCCATCAACAAATATTCCATAGTTTTTATTAATTAAATCAATCTTTTCTTTAATTAATTTTTCATTTAACTTTTGTTCTTCCTGTAGTTTAATTTTATCATTATGTTTTTTATAAAAGTAAAAAAATATCATTACTACGAATGAAATAATTAATATTATAAAAAGAGGTATAACAATTTTTCTATTTTTCATCTATTCTCCATATATTTCTATTATACCAATTTATTATTAAAAAATAAATAAATATTATAGTTTACATTTCTTCTTTTAAATGATAAAATATAAACTGAAAGGAAAATAAAAATGAATGAGATTGGAAACAATTTAAAAAGAACCCGTTTACTAAAAAAGTTATCATTAAAACAGGCTGGTGATTTACTTAATATGAGTAGTACTGCTGTTGCTAAGTATGAAAAAGGAGATATTATTCCTGATTCACAAAAGTTAATTGAGTTTTCTAGAGCATATAATGTTAACGTATTAGATTTATTAAAAGTTTATAATAAACCTCAAATGAAATTTATTGCATTTAGAAAAAAGAAAAGATTAACTGGTCAAAATCTAGATTTATTAAAGGACATAATAATGAACGAAGTTGGAAACTATGTTGAAGTATTAAGCTATAATGATATTGATAATACTATAAAACTACCTAAATATAAATGTAACTGTATTGAAGATGCAGAAATTGCAGCGCAAAAGTTTAGAAATTTTATTGAAATATCAGAATTACAGCCAATAGTTAATTTAATTAATATTTTGGAAAATTTAGGTATATACATAATCCAAATTAAAAATTCAAATAATAGATTCAAAGATTTTGATGGACTAAGTGAAATTGTCGAAGGTATTCCATTTATAATTATTTTAGATGATATAAAAGATGGAGCAAGACAAAGATTTACCATTGCTCATGAACTTGGACATTTATTAATTAATTGTGATAAAGATAATGAAGAAAACCTTTGTAATAGATTTGCTAGTGCCCTATTAATGCCTAAAAAAGCAATTATTAATGAAATTGGGAACTATAGAAAAACCATTAGTTTTTATGAATATATAGCCGTTAAAGCAGAATATAAAGTTAGTTATGCTGCAATTAATTATAGATTAAAAGATTTAAATATTATTAATGACTATTTATATAAAAAAATGAGTATTTACATAAGTACTCATTTTGGAACAAATGACCCAAAACCAATTAAACCAGAAATAACCTATCAATATAAAAAAATTGTTCATAAGTTAGAAAATGAAGATATTATATCATTAAATAAAGCTTGTGAATTACTCGGAGAAACTGCTGATGAATTTAACAGAGAAGATTATAATTACTGATACTAATATAATAACTGATTTATTTAATGCTAATTTATTAGAAAAGTTCTCTTTACTTGATAATGTTTATATTTTAGATATTATTAAAGAAAGTGAAATAAATCATAAAACATGTAACATGGAATTAATAAATAAGATTAAAGTAATTCAGGCTACTTCAAATCAGATTTTAGAAATGCAAAAACTTGCAAAAGAAAACAAAAAATTATCACCACAAGATTTAATTAATTATGTTGTTGCTAAAGATAATAATTATATTTTAGCAACTGGTGATAATAGATTAAAAACATTTTCAGAAAAAAATGGTGTTGAAGTATTAAGAACGTTAAAGATTATAAAATTAATGAATTCAAAAAATATTATTAATAAAGAAAATGCAATTGAAGCATGTTTGTTATTAAGAAATAATCCATATACACGAATACCATTAATTGAAATTGATAATACCATTGAGGAAATTAAAAAATTGGCTATAGCAGTATAGTCAATTTTTTATTAGAAAATTCGTTGTCTACTTTTAGCACCACTTTGTGAACCACCAAAATTATATTTTAATTATAAAAAAGTACCAATACTTTGGTACTATTTTTTAAACATAAATACAATATTATTTTGAATAAATCTTTTTAATCTTGTTGGTTCACATATAATTCTATATAGCCACTCTAAATTAAGTTTAATAAATAATTTTGGAGCTCTTTTTTTGCATCCACTTAATACATCAAATGTACCCCCTACACCAATAAAAACTCCTTTTTTGGCTTTTTCAATATATTTGTTTATTAATAATTCTTGATTAGGAACTCCTAAAGCAATTAATATTAGATCTGGAGATAAAGAAATTATTTCTTGCATAATTTTATCTTTATCTTCTACATAGCCATCACTAAATCCAACAATATTAATATTTGGATATTTTTGATTAATATTTATAATCAACTTATCTAAAACTTCTTTTTTAGAGCCAAATAAATATATACTCTTTTTATTTTTATTACATATTTCAAGTGCTTTACTAGATATATCAACACCAGTAATTCTTTCTTTAATATTTATATTATACTGTTTTGCTTTTTTTATTATTGATATACCATCGGGAACTAAAATATTATTATCATTTAAAAGCATTTCTTTTATCTCTATATTTTTATAGGATTTCATAATTATTTCAGGATTAACTGTAATTATAAATTTTTTTTTATTTTTAATAAGCAAATCCTCAAGTATACTATAAAATATGTTTTCTTCTTCATTATATATTTTTTCTAATATATCTTTCATTTTTCATCCTTTTTTATATAATCAATAATTACTTTTGCTTTATGAGACCAATCATTATCCTTTGCTTCTTTAGTTAGTAAATCCAAATATTTTTTATCATTTTTTAATTTCATTGCTTCGTCTAATTTTTTTATAAAGTCTTCATGATTTTTACCAATTAAAACAGATTTATATTTTCTACATTCAAGCATATCTGTAGTAACTATAGGTTTTTTCATAGCCATATATTCAAAGAGTTTTACAGGACTTGTAGATGATGTTATATCATTAAGTACAAAAGGAATAATCATTACATCCATTTTACTAGCATAGTTTTTTAATACTTTATAATCCCTAGGTCCAAAAAAATAAACATTTTTAAGTTCATTTATACCAGATAAATCAAAACTTTCATCATATTTTATACCAAATAAAACTATGTTATATTTATTTGTATCATTAATTTTCTTTATTAAATCATAATCAAACCAACTAGCAAGAGCACCATAATAACAAATACATGGTTTATTTAATACTTTAGTAAATTCACTTTCAAATTTATAGTCTTTATCAATTGTTTGAAAAAAGTTATAATCAACACCATTCGAAGAAAAAATTAAATTTTCTTTACCTCTTTTTTCTATTATATCTTTTTCTAAATTATCTGCGGTTACAACTACATAAACATTTTTTTTATGATTTAATATATATTCATATTTATCAGAAATATTTTTAGGCAAATCCTTTGTTCCAGATAATACTGGAGAAATATGATCTATATATTCATAAATAAATTTAAAACCATTAGCAATATAATTTTCAATATTTTCTACAGATAATTTCCAATCCGTAGAATAAAGCTGTATATATTTTGGCTTATTAATATCCTTTAAGCAATTCATAAGAATTTTATTTAAAGCTTTATTATTATAATTAAATAAATATAAATTATCACTAAACTTTTTATATATTTTTACTTTATCTGTCATTGTAGTTACTTCATAAAATACTAAACAATTATTTTTAGATAAATTATTTGCAATATGTTGTGGTCTTTGAAATAAAGGTACATTATAACCAAAACTACTTCTCCATAAAATAATCCTATCATATTTATTGTCACTTAATATTTTTTCTATTTCTTTAGTATATTTTTTCTTATTAAATATAGTTTTAAAACTTATTTTATCTAAATAATTTGCAATTATATATGCTCTTAATTTTTTACAAAATCCAATAAATCCATATTTTTTATATACATTTACAAGTTTACTTATTTTTTCTTTCATTTTATCTCCTTCTATACTGCTAAATCAATTATAACATGATTAAAAAAAAGTACCAATAATTTTTTGATACTAATTTTTAACAATCATTATTTATAAAACAATTATTATAAAATCTTGAATTTTTGTTAAGTTCTGTATTTACATAACTATAATTATATTCTTCTAAAAGTGTATGTTTATCACTAAACAAATTAGTTCCAAGCCCTAATCTATCTCCATCAATATATACGTCTAATGATGCCAATGTTGTTGGAAAAAAATCCATTGTAGAAAATATTCTTTCCTTTTCATTAATTGGTTTAACATTTGTATTAATAAAGGCATTATAAACAGTTCTATTATAGTGTGCAGGTAAATTATTAAAAGAATAATTATTCATGCTTAAGTGATCTCCAACTAAAACTATTGTAGTGTCTTTATAAAAATCTTGTTTCTTTATCCATGATATAAAATTATTTACTTGATAACTTGAACAAGCTATTGAGTTTAAATACTTATTATCATATTCATTTTTACAAAAATCGCTTGTATATCCATCCATTGCATGAGTATCCACTGTAAGAAGCGTAAAATTAAATGGTTCTTTATTCTTACTAATTTTTTTAAGTTCTCTTTTAGCATATGAGAAAAGTTTTTCATCTTCATAGCCCCAAAATACAAAATAATCATCACCAATAACTCCATCTTCTATTGCAGTATAATAATCATAAATTTTATATTGACCATGATTTTTATAATAAATATCTCTACCTGCAAAGGTTGCATCTGAACCAAACATAATATAATTATTGTAACCATTATCATGTAATATTTCACCTAAAGTATATGCTCCCGGTAAAATTTGCTCATAATAATTATAAAGTAAATTACCACTAAAAGGAGATTTAAGTGGAAGTCCTGAGCTATGAGCAACCATAGCACCAATTGTCCATCCAGTTGCACCAGCTGTATAAGCACCACCAAATGCATCTGTATTTGAAAAACTAATATTATTATTAGCAATTTTTGTAAGTTGTGGAATATAATTTACTTCATATCCACCGCCATTTTTTATATCCATATATGTTGATTCCATTGATTCTAAATATATATATATTAAGTTTCTTTTTTTATCTGGAAAAGTCATTTTTACTTTTTTAGGAAAAACATAGTTATCTTCAATAAATGATGACTCTTGAAATTGATATTTTAAATAATCAAAAAAATACAAATTTTTACCAAAATACCTAAATGAATAAACAAATATAAATATTGGTATTAAATATAAAAATTTATATATTTTTAAATAAAATAAATCAAAATATATTTTCTTACCAAATGCTACTATTTTAACATTTAAACTAAATTTTTTAAAAATATAATGAATAATAATTATACCAATTATTATAATTAAAGGAATTATAAAATTTTCTTTAAAAAAAGTAAGTATCATATTATTTCCTGTACCAGCCAAAGGTGATGTAATTGTATAAATTATTTCATCAAATGATTCAAAAGAAAAATTATTTATAGCCCATTTTGCACTGTTATAAATAATCATTCCTAGATATAAAATTATTAATGACATTATATATATAGCTATTTTCATTTTTGCCTTCTTTCTAATGTTAATGATACTTTTATATTTTTAGTTATTTCATTATAAAGTTTAGGCAAAAATAAACTAATAACTAAAGATAGTAACATATATTTCATAGAAAAATTAAATGAAAACAAATTAATACTAAAAATATTATATTTATTGACACTAAAAAAATTTAAAAATATATTCATTATTAAAGCATTTATATAATTATACATTAGGTATACTAAAAAATTATCTAATAAATTATTTAACTTATAATACTTTCTATGAATTACTAGTGAAAAAACACCAGGTATTAATAAACATATATGTAGCATATTACCCACCCATCTAATAATATAGTTTATCATAAAAGATTAAAAAAACAAGATAAATTTCATTTTTATCTCATTTTTTCTAATATTGCATCAACTATTTTTTCTGATGCATGTCCATCTCCATAAGGATTTGATGCTTTACTCATTTTTTCATATTCTTTTTTATCTGTTAATAATTTTTTAGTTTCATTATATATTGTTTCTTCATCTGTTCCAACAAGTTTTAAAGTACCTGCTTTAATTCCTTCGGGACGCTCTGTTGTATCCCTTAAAACTAAAACTGGTTTTCCAAGTGATGGAGCCTCTTCTTGAATACCACCACTATCTGTTAAAATTATATAACTTTTATTTTGAAAATTATGAAAATCAAATACCTCAAGAGGTTCAATCAAATGAACTTTATCATCACCTTTAAATACTTCATTTGCTATTTCTCGCACCTTTGGATTTAAATGTATTGGATATATTACTTTTACATCATTAAATTCATCGGTTATTTTTTTTACAGCCTTAAAAATATTTCTCATAGGTTCACCTAAATTTTCTCTACGATGAGCTGTAAGTAGAATCATTTTTTCATTAGGTTTAATCCATTCAAGTTCAGGATGAGTATAATTTTCATCCACTGTTGTAGCCATTGCATCAATTGCAGTATTTCCTGTAACATATATTTTACTTTCATCTTTACCCTCTTTTAAAAGGTTTTCTTTACTCATTAAAGTTGGTGCAAAATACATATCTGTCATACAGTCTACCATTTGTCTATTCATTTCCTCAGGATATGGAGAATATTTATCATAAGTTCTAAGTCCTGCTTCAACATGTCCTATTGAAGTGCCATTATAAAATGCCGCTAAAGCACCTGCAAAAGTTGTTGTTGTATCACCATGAACAAGCACAATATCCGGTTTTTCTTTTTTAATAACTTCCTCAAGTCCTGTTAATGCTCTAGTGGTAATATCACCTAAAGTTTGTCCTTGCTTCATAATGTTTAAATCATAATCAGGTTTAATATTAAATGTTTCTAAAACACTATCAAGCATTTGCCTATGTTGTGCTGTTACCACAACTATACTTTCAATTTCTTTTCTTTTTTCTAATTCTTTTACAAGAGGAGCCATCTTAATAGCCTCCGGTCTTGTTCCAAAAATACTTATTACTTTAATCATTTTTCTCCCTCCTTAATTAAATTCATTCTATAAGTAGTTAAATCATATAATTCATATACTAAATTAGTATTTGTAGAAATAATGGAAATATCATTTAATCCACTAAATTTATTAACATACGTATCAACTAGATTATACACTAATCTTTCTTTATGAAAATAACAATTTTTTAATTGAGCATTTTCTGAGAGTTTTTTTATCTCACTATAAAGACTAATTAAATTTGGCATATAAATACTATTACTAGTTAATAATATATTAACATATTTTTTTAAAATATTATCTACACTAAATTTGTTTATTAAATCTAAATTAATTCTTCCCAATTCTTCATAAGTAACCATTTTATTATTAATAATATTAGTCGTTCGATTAATAAAATTTATATCCTTAATTTCATTATATACTTTTTCATTTACGAAACCAGTAATTTTATTATTTCCAATTAATATGCAAGGAATTTTCATAGCTAATCCCTCTAATATAACTCTGCCAATGCCAATAATTCCATTATATTTATTGTTAACTTCATTATAAATTTTATTTGAATAACCTTTCAAGCTAACTTTTTGTGTTAATTTATTATTTTTTAAATATTCATTTAAATTATCAAATTCATTGCCATCGCCTAAAATATCAATATATTTTATATCATAATTGCTCATTTTACTAATGATTAACTTTATTTCACCTATTTTGTCTGAATCAATTCTAGATATAAGCAACCATTTTTTATTATTTACATAATTAGCTATAGGAAATTGTTTTAAATCTATAGGATTTTCTAACAAAATTGCATTATTATAACCAATTTTTGAAAAATTATTAACACCAATTTCACTAACTGAAAAAACATTAGATATGGCGCCACTTTCAAAAGAATATAAAAATAATGGTTGAGATATATGCGTTTTTGTAAAGTTAAAACTACCAATACCATGATATGTATAAACTATTTTAGTTTTTGTTATTTGACTGGCAAATAATGCAGCAAAAAATCCATAATACGGATGTACATGTATAACATCAATATCTTCTTCTTTAATTATAGATATTAAACGTTCAACATCTTCACAAAAATCCAGAATCGTATCATTAAACGAAAAATTAAAATTTTGATAAATTTTTGCGCCGCTTATTAAATCAGTTTTTGTATATTTTCCAAAGGCAAATACAAACTCTATATTATTTGGTAAATTATTATAGTATGTATTAATTTGTGTTTCTAATCCACCTTTAGAAAAATTATCACTAACAACTAATATTTTCATTCCATCACCTATATTATTATTATTTTTTCACTTCGATCAATTTTTATACCAACATTTTCTTTTTTATATAGTCTTGATGCTTTACTAACTACTTCTTCAGAAAAACTAACTATTTGTAACAATCCATAAGACACATTTTCATCAAGAACAGGTACACGAATATACACCAGATTATTAGCAAGTAACTCTTTTTTTATTAATTTTAAATCTTTATCATTTAAGTCATCTAAACTATTAACATAGAACTCAACTAATTCATTATTTTTAGATTTATATTTTAAATTAAAACTATTAATTTCTTTTTTCCATTTTTCTTTCCATAGATTTTTATTGAAAGCCTTGGCAACTTCAACACCATTTTTTCTAATATCGCTTTGATTATGAAAATTATCTAAAACGTTTACCAGTGTTTCTTTTAATGAATCAGAGGAAGGTTCAATCAAATAACCATTATAACCATTAATAACTAAATCTGTTAGACCACCAATTCGGGTTGCAATAACTAAATTACCACTTGCCATAGCCTCTAAACAAGATAAAGATGTTCCTTCACTCCACAATGTAGGAATCAAACTAATATCTGTATATTTATAAACCTCTTTCATTCTTTCTGGTGGCATACTATATCGTTTTATTCTACCCTTATACTTATTAATCATTTTATCTATATTATTTGTATCTTCTTCAAATCCTTTCCCCACAAAATGAAATTCTACATTCTTATAATGTTCTAAAATATAATCAATTGTATCTAAAACAATATAAAGTCCTCTTGGTTCATATAGTCTTCTAGGATACGTTATTATTATTTTATCTTTAGATATTAAATAATCTTTTCTAGGCTTAAATTCATCAACATTCACATAATTTGGAATAACATGAATTTTTTTATTTCCTAAATTATAATCAACAGTTTGAAACCAATTAGCAGTATTGGTATCAACAGAAATCATTTTACTACAATATGAAGCACCATCTAAATAAATTTTTTTATTTTCCCAAAAATAATCTTTTCCATAAGAATAATTATTACTTACATTATCCCAACTAATTCCATGACTTATCCCTATAGAAGGACCAATATGATTTGGATAACATTCTTGAAATGCAGAATATATATGTAATTGAGTATTATTAAATGTATGATATATATAATTTTTTGTTTGCTTATCTAAAAATTCATAACTATAATCAATTTCTTTATTTGCTTTTAACCCAATAACATTTATATCATTATACTTTCTAATAAAAGGAATATCTCCATGTTGATAAATCACTAAATTAATGCCAACTTCTTTGCATACATCATATAAATCTAATAAATATCGTTCAGCTCCACCAGAATAATAATTTGTTCCTTTATAATTAAAAAATGTAGAAGTTTTTACACTAATAACATTTTCTATATTATAATTAGCAAATAACTTTAGTCCGTTTAAACTATTAGATAATTCATTTATAAATTTAACAATATCATCAGAAAATAATACATTAAAGGCATTTTTAAAATTACATTTCTTTTTTCTATAAACATAAACAAAAGAGCGATTATCAAAAACATTATTAAATGTATAATCGTTAATATCTTTTTCGATTTCAAAAATATTAACTTTATATTCGGTATCTTTAATTTTATTAACAATAGCACTTTTATCTAAATCTGATTCAATCACTATATCAATATATCCTTTTTTAAACTGAATATTTGAAAGCATTTCATATGGTGGTTTAATAATACTAATATTATTTTTTTTTATTGAACAATGAATTTTTTTTGTCAAAGAAATAGGTCCTTCTTTTATCATTATTTGAATTCCCTTTTTAATTTTATAATTTACTTTTGCCATATTAACTCCTATAATTTAATAAATTCAATATATTCTCGTGCCATTCTATCTGTACTCAAAAATTGATATTCGTTTCGATCAATATTCTTATATTTATCTAAATTTTTTGCTACTTCTAATATATTATTTGCAAATTGTTGTGTAGAAATATCCTTTTTTTTCAAACTCATATTATATGCATCACTTGTAGTAACTTTAAGAATATTATCATATGGTGGTATTACACCAATAATTCTATCAACTATTGGAAATGTTTCTTTTAACATAAAGTCAGTCATAATAACAGGTTTACTTTTTAATAACGCTTCCATTACAGTCAAAGGAACACCTGCTTCATGAATTGAAGGTTGCAAATAAATATCACAGTTTTTTGAAATGAAATCGCCAATTTCTTCTTGTGGTATATAATTTAAAATAATAATATTATTTTTAGCACTAGACCTGTTGACTTCATTCACAAATTTTTTATATAATTTTTCATCTAAAATAGGTCCTGCTGTAATAAATTTAATATTTTTATTATATTTAATAACCTCTTCAGCTATACCAATAATTTCCATTTGATGTTTTCCAGGTGTATATCCACCTACAGTTAAGCAAATTAATTCGTTATCCTTAATTTTTAATGATTTTCTTGTTATTGAAGTTTGATTACCATTATCAAGATTATTAAAGTCTATTCCATTTAATATTAATTTAACATTTTTATAACCAGTTTTCTTTATAAAATAATCTTTACACCATTCAGAAACTGCTATAATACCATTTGAAAATTTTAATTTGATTTTTAATTTTTTCCATTCCTCATTTGTATACCATATGTATGTATTATGAATAATATAATAATTTTTGAACCCTAAAAATCTAAATAATATCATATGAAATGTTGTAAAATGAAATATTAATGTACCAATATTATTTTTAGCACAAAACTTAATCATTTCGATAACATCATAATATACAATTCTAATATCTTTAGGAGTATAAATTTGCTCAAACATAGGGCCGGTAGTATTGCTAATACATATTACTGTAGAAATATCCCCATTATCTTTAAAAGCTTTATATATATTTGCAGCAACTTGTTCTAACCCACCACTTTTAAAAGATTCTACAACTTGAGCTATGCCTTTTTTTGTACCAATAGTTTTAATTCTATAATATAGAAGATAAAATAAAACACCGATAAATCTTATCATTTTTTTAATTTTATTAAATATTTTTTTCATTTCTCCCCCTCATTAAACATCTTAATAAATTCCTTTTTTCCTTTTTCGTGAATATCAACATATTTTTTTAATACATTTTCATTATTATCTGCAATTTCTTTTAACTGATTTTTACTTAACAGTTTACCAGAATTAAAATCATCTAAAGTAATATATTTCATACCTAAATCCACAAAATCTCCAATTTTTGGACTACTCACTATAGGAACGATTCTATATTTAAAATAATCAGCAATTTTTGTAGGACATGCAACATTATTCACAGTAATATCATCTCTTAATACATATCCATAATGTGCTTTCATATATACATCTTTGCATAAATCTTGATATGATTTTGAACTTACAGTTAAATTTTTAGGCTTAGAATATTCCCAGGTTGCCCAAAATTCCTTTGGATTGGGACAACAAACTATATAATTTGCTGCATCAATACATTTATGAATTGATGCCTGCATCAACTCAATTTTTTGCCATTTCATAATACCGCCTGCATATATTACAACAGGTTTATTATCAATAAATTTTTTTTCTTTTGGTACTTTAATATCATATTGAGAAAGATTAGTATCAAATATCGGCATAATAATTGTTTTTGCTTTAAATTTATTACCATATTTTTTTTGCAAATGCTCTTTAATTTTATTCGTTACACATATTAAACATTCAGCTTTTTGTACTGTAATTTCCTCAACATCACCATACATTTGTGCATCTTCATATCTACCATATAATGTTTCTTCTTCTGGTACTACACCATGAACATCTACATATACTTTAACACCTGGTAACTTATAAAATTTCTTTTTAGCTTGCCATACGGAATGACAATATATTCTTCCACAAGCAATCATCAATAATGCAATTGTTGCAGTTTGTTTTTTTGAACCTGGTAAATATCTTACTACAGTTGTATTTCTTTCTGGATGTTCTTCAAAAACTATCGAATTACTTTTAGTTTCATATGTTACATATACTTTATAAAAATCTTTAAATAATTCATCAACTGCTTTAACTCTTTTATAATATCCATCTTTTAATCTTTCTTCAGTAAAATATGGAGCTACAATTATTATAGATTTATTTTCGACTAATCTTCTTTTTACGTCTAAAAACTGTTTTAACAATATTTTATTCATTACTACACCTACTTCTTACCTTCCATAAATTTTAAATAGTCATCACACACTTCTTTACCACCAATTTTTTGAACAACCCCATGTTCTATCCATACAACTTTATCACATAATTTTTTTATTTGAGAAAGTGAATGAGATACAAACAGTACTGTGGTTCCTCCACCTATCATATCCATCATTTTTCTTTCACTTTTTGCTTGAAATGCAATATCACCAACTGAAAGTATTTCATCAACAATAAGGATTTCAGGATCAACTATTGTTGCTATTGAAAACGCAAGTCTTGCTACCATTCCTGATGAAAAGTTTTGAACTGGTACATCTAGAAAATCTTTTAATTCTGAAAACTCAACAATTTCATCAAATTTTAAATCAATAAGCTGTTTTGAATAACCCATTACTGCGCCATTTAAATAAATATTTTCTCTTGCTGTAAGTTGTGGATCAAAACCAGCTCCAAGTTCAATCATAGGGCAAATATTTCCATATGCATTAACTTTTCCTTCAGTTGGTTTCATAACACCCGCAACAACTTTTAAAAGTGTAGATTTTCCAGCTCCGTTTGAACCAATAAATCCAACAACTTCACCTTTTTTAATATTTACATTTACATCTTTTAAAGCCCAAAAATCATTTTTTACTTTCTTTTTATGTTTTCCCAAATCAACAAACCACTGTTTTAGAGAAAAGCCCTTTTCTATTCCGAGGTTAAACTTCATTGAAACATTTTCTATTTCAATCATATTTTCTTTTTCCATAAATACCTCCCTAAACATAATAGATAAATTTATCTTGTTTTTTCTTAAAGATAAATATACCTAGCAATAAAATAATTAATGCAGATACACCACATCCAGCAAACTGACCAAGTGTTGGAGTATTGTGATATAAAATTATTGTTCTTGCAAAATTAATTAATTGATACATTGGATTAAATTTCATTAAAAACTGAAGTGTAGAATTTCCAATTGAATTTATGTCATACATAATCGGAGTTAAATAAGTCCAAATTGTTATAATAATTCCATAAATATAAAACATATCTCTTAAAAATACGGAAATAGTTGATAAAACAAATCCCATTCCAACAGTAAACAAAAATAAACAAATAAATGAATAAGGAAGTAATATATGTTGCCAACATAATCCAGTACCCGTGGCAAGTATCACAATATAAAGTGGTATTAATGTAAGTAAAAAGTTAATACCAACAAAAATACATTTTGAAAGTGGAAATATATATTTTGGCATATAAACTTTATTAATTAAGCTAAAATTACCAACTACACTACTCATAGCAAGATTACTTGCCTCACTAAAATAGTTAAAGTAAGTAAGACCAATAAGTAAATATGCAAGGTAACTTACTCCAGGAGTAGACATTTTAAAAACATTAGAAAAAACTATAGCCATAACAGCCATCATAAGAAGTGGATATAAAAGGCTCCATACAACTCCCAAAACGCTTCTTTTATACTTTACTTTAAAATCTCTTGAAACAAGTTGTTCAAGTAAAAATGAATATTTTTTATAAACATACTTTAAATTATTTATTATTTTTTTCATATTATTAATTCCTTCCTATTAATTATACTAAAATTAATTTATTGTATCAAGTTTATCATAAATCTTTTATCATAAAACTACTTAAAAAACAATAAACTATAATCATAGTCATTGAGCATAATATATTGCCAGTTAAATATGCACAAAAACAAAATAATATATTTGCAATTAAATTAATAGAGTTTAAAAAACTAAATTTTTTAATTAATTTTATAATATTAATTATTAACATTATCAAATAAACACTTAATAAAATAATGCTTCCAATTATACCAAATGCATAATATTGCATAATAAAATCTCTTTCTAAATTATGTATATTTTGAATTCTAGAATTTGATATACCAAGTAAAACATCTAATTTATTATTATTAATCTTAATAACTCTTTTAATCATTTTTTCTTCGATTAATCTATAATTAATGTTAGATTCATCTGTATTTTCAATTAAATCAATCCAAAAGTCAGGATCATATTCATAAGAATAATATATTTTATAAAAAAACTCAGGAATTAGATCATTATTAACAATACTTTCTATATATTCTTGTTTTGAATTTTCTTTTTTTATAGTTTGAGTATCATTTTCATTATAAACATCATTATTTTCAAATAATTCTTCCTTAAAATTACTATATTTATTTAACTCAATATTTCTATTTTTATATGGACTAATTGGTAATAATAAAATCCATAAAATTATTACAGATAATAAAAGAAATAAATGTTTATTAAATTTTTCTTTTTTTATTATAACAAAAAATAAATAACAAATTATTAAACATATTAGAGTAAGAAGTCCTCCTATTGAGGAAACTCTAGTTCCAAGCATTAGCATTGATATAGATATTAAAAAAATTAATATTATATATTTAAAATTATCTTTAATAAAAAAGTAAAAAATATATATTAACATCATTAATAATGTTAGCGAAGTCATATTAGCATAAGTAAAATATCCTTTACTAGCACTTTCTATATAATAAATATTTTTATTCCATTCAAATATATTATATTTAATAAGAATATCTGAATAACTTGATAAAGATATCTTAAACATATTTGTTATTATTATCTGAAGGCTTATAAAAAGTGACCAAGATATAAATATAATCTTAAAATCTTTTTTAGATAATTTTTGATAATATAATGAATATATAAAAGTTATAGGCATTATTAATTTTAATATTGTAAATAGTTCATTTATAAAACTATAATTAAAATTATTTGGAAATAGTGATATAAAGCTTTTATTATGATAATAACTTACTATTAAATAAGATGCACTAAGTAAATAAAAAATAATAATATATTTAAGGCTTTTTCTACTATCTTTATATAAAAATATTGTTGAAATAAAAATAACAAGTATTATAAATATTCTTATTAAAGTTGTAATTCTACTATGAAAAAAAGTCATATCAAAAATAGGACTAGTAATTAAAAAAATCATAGTCAATAGTTTTAATAAATATTTAAGTTTGTCATTAACTTCTATTTTCATAACCAAATTAATTTTATCAAAGTTATTAGGAAAAATCTATATTTTTTAATTCCATATTACCATTTACACACGAAAAAAGAAGCAAAAGCTCCTTGTATATAAATTATCTTGTTAATATATTATAAAAACATACTCATATATAAAGGTAAAGAAATAATACCACTATCGCTTACGCCAACATTTTTACTTGATAGTTTTATTGCACTTGTAACATTGTAGTTATTCATAAGCGAGTATAGTGATTTAGATTTAGTATTGTCTGCTGATTTTACCTCTACTGGGGTTATAACATTATTATATCTAATAATAAAATCTATTTCTAATGTTGAATTTTTTTCAAAATAATAAAGTTTTTTTCCTGATTTATTAAATATATCCGCAATTATATTTTCATAAATAGCACCTTTATAAATACCTAAATTTCCATTCATTATTTCAGTTTGACTTCCATCTTCAAGCATAGCCATTAAAAGTCCTGTATCGGCCATATAAACTTTAAATGAATCTCTATCTTTATTACCCTCAAGTGGTAATTCTAAATTATTTAAATTATAACAAAAATTAGTTATACCAGCATCATTTAACCATTCTAGAGCTCCAAAATATCTTTCTTTATTTGCATTTTTATCTGAAAGACTATACTTAAATTTCTTATTTTCCTTAGCAAGTTGTGCAGGTATTGAATCAAAACACGCTCTAATTTTAGGTTTATCATTGTCAGTGGCATATTTAACAATATCAGATTTATAATCCTCAATTATTCTTTTTTGAACATTTTTAGCACTATTAAAATTATTTGATAATAGAAATTCGTTAATTACATCTGGCATTCCACCAAGGATAATAAATTCTTTGAATAAATTCATCATTTTATCATGTACAGCTTCAGGAACTGATAACTTTTTATCATAAAAACTTTTAATATATTCAATTTGGTCTTCATTTATTCCCCTTGCCCATAAAAATTCTTCGAAGTCTAAAGAATTCATATAAATTCTGTCAACATAACCAACCGGAAAAGATTTAACTTTTTTATATGTCATACCTAAAGTAGAACCAGAAACAATAACATCAATTCGATCATCTTGTGCTAAAAACTTAAGAGCAGTTATTGCATTTGGACAAATTTGAATTTCATCTAAAAAAATTAATGTTTTGCCAGGATTAATAGCAAAGTTTGAGAAATACAATGAAATTTGTGTTAATATATTATTTGAACTTAAATCTTTATCAAAAATATTTGTAAAACTTTCATTTTCTAAAAAATTTAACTCGTAAAAATTTTCATAGTTTTCTTCAGCAAATTTTTTTATTATATAAGTTTTACCTACCTGTCTAGCACCAATTACCATTAAGCAATTATTTCTATGATTGTTTTTCCAATATAATAAGTCCTTTAATATTTTTCTTTTAAGCATTTTTATCAACTCCTTATGATAATATATTACCATTTTTATGCAATTTTGTCCATAATTATCATGTATTTTTATACCTTTTGTGTTTTTTTTCAAAGGAATATTTTCACTTTTTGCGTTTTTTTCAAAGGAATATTTTCACTTTTTGCATTTTTTTCAAAGGAATGTTACAAAAGTTCTAAAAAAACAAAAAAACTAAGAATTATTTTTTTAATTTCTTAGTCTTATCTTTCTTATCATATAGAATGTCTGTGTTAACAACAATATATAAAAGTAATGTCATCATAATTAAGTAAACAATCATTGATACTTGGTTATCTCCTAAAACATAGAAAACTGATACTGCTGAAAATAATATATCAATTCCATAAATAATTAAAATTGTAACCTTTGGAGAAAACTTCATTTTTAAAAGTTGATGATGTAAATGATTCATATCTGGTTCATCAATGCTCCTATGATGAATAATTCTTCGAAGTATTGCAAATAATGTATCAAATATTGGTACTGCTAAAATAACAACTGGTATAACAAGTGATGTAAATGTTGCTCCTTTAAAACCTAAAAGAGAAATAACAGCAATCATATAGCCCAAAAATGTTGAGCCACAGTCTCCCATAAAAGTTTTTGCTGGGGGAAAATTATGTGTCAAAAATCCTAGTGTTGCTCCAAGCATAATAATGCATAGTATTATATCAAGACCACCCATTTTATTTAAAATTAATGCAATTACTGAAATAGTTAAAAAGTAAATTGAACTAATCCCAGCACATAGACCATCTAACCCATCAATAAGATTAATAGCGTTTATTGCTCCGACTATAAAAAATATTGCAATAAATTCATTAAGCCAAGTTGGAAATATAAGTTTTAAGCCTAAAAATGATATTTCTCTAAAATAAAGTCCTCCATAAAATACTACAATTCCTGCGACTATAATTTGTACAAGTAGTTTTACTTTTGCTCTAATTGGTTTTATATCATCAAATACTCCAAGCATTACAAGTATAAATGAACCAATAAGAATTGATAGCATTTGAGTAGTTACTGTACCATAAACCATATAACCAAATAGAAAAGATGCATAAATAGCAAGACCACCAAGTCTTGGCATTGGTTTTTTATGAACTTTTCTTTCATTTGGCATATCAAGAGCTCCAACATGAACTGCAATTTTCTTTGTTAAAAATACAAGAACAAAACTTATTAAATACGTTACTAAAAGTATTTCTATAATATTAAAATTATTAACAACTATATTCATAAATACCTACTTTGTATCGTTTATATCAACGTTTTCATTTCTAATCATATCAGCAAAAACAGTAATAAATCTTTGTTTTTCTTTTGCAAGTGCATCAGGATAAATACTTTTTGCATTACATATTGCTTTATAAAAATGTTTAATAGTTACAACTGGACTATTATCAAAAAGAGCATAAGTAAAGGCATTAGCAATTATTGTTAAACAAATATCAGGATATCTATTACTTATTTCATAAATTCTTTTATATTCATCAGTCATTTCTACAATAAAACGCATTATTTTTTCAATTATAAATGGAGTATAAGCTAGTTTTACCCCTATTTGTTTCTCAAGTTTAGGATATGTTCCCATTAATATCTTAACACAATCATCTTGAGACGCCTCAAGAACATCAACTTTTTGGAATCTTCTTAAAAATGCTCTATCTCTTAAAATATATGTTTCATATTCCTCAGTAGTGGTTGCACCAATCATTTTAATTGTTCCCCTATCAAGTCCTGATTTTAACATATTAGCAAAGTCTAATCCACCTTGTCTATTTACAAGTAAATGAGTTTCATCAATAAAAAGAATTGTTTTAGGACTTCTTGCAAGTTCTTGAACAAGTAAATCAATTCTATTTTCTGTTTGACCTTCACTTTGAGTTTCACCAATTAAACTGGTAATATTTATTTTAATAATTGTCCAGCCTAATAAAGCATTTGGTACCATTCCTTTTTGGATTCTATAAGCAATACCTTCGACTATAGCAGTTTTACCTATACCTGCTTTACCCACTAAAAGAGCACTTTTTTCTGGTGTCATAAGAATAAGCATACATTCCTTAATTTCATTTTCTCTTGCAATCGCAGGATCTGTTATATACGTTTTTGCAGTTAAGTTTTCACCATAACGTTCAAGCATACTAATTTTTTCATTCATAGTTTATCACCCTTCATTAAAAATTATATCATTAATTAAGCATAAAAAAAAGTCACAATTAGCGACTTAATTTTTTAAATGGCGCCCAATGTAGGACTCGAACCTACGACCTAATGGTTAACAGCCATGCGCTCTACCGACTGAGCTAATTGGGCTTCTCAATACATTTTTAATTATAGTAAATATTTTATAAGATGTCAATTAATTTTTATCATTTTTTATATAAAACCACTCATTTTATTTAATTTTCATCAAAAAAATACTCAACAATTATAATGTTGAGTATTAAAACATAAATAAAATTTGTATTAAATTTGTGTAGAGATTTATTTATACCTAATTTTTTATTAGTTATAATACAAAATATTATTTAGATTTTATTTTATAATTATCCTCTTTTTAATTTTATCTATAAAATATAAGTACATATTAAACATAAGAATTTTGTTGGAGTAGGTTTTACGAAAAATACTTTACTATTTTTATAGATATTATTTTATATAATTATTTTAATTAATAATAATCGTATTATTATGGGTTTATTCTTTAAAATATCTATAAGAATTTATTAGTTGGGTTTTATTATTTTTCTAATAGATTTTTTACAATTTAAGTATTAATCAAAAGGTTGCTAAGTTGATAATACTATCATGTTTTAAAAAATATTTTCTAGTTTTAAAATTTCTCTTTTTAATAATATTTAAAGTATATACATTATTTTGTGTGAGTCAGAATTATTGTCTACCTTCTTTCCTTTTTTATTATTAGATATTATGTATTAACTTTTCTATTTTTTAAACTATTAAATAATTATTAAGAATAATCAATCGTTTGCTATGTTGGTTAATTGTTAAAAATAATCTAAATGACTACAATTCGCAATAAACTCCAGGCATATTATCATATTTTTCACCAATATTACCAGTAAATAATATTACACCGTTTTTACCATTTTCCGCAAGTGTATAACTTTTTGATTGTGCAAGTGTAGTATTAGATGTTGCATGTTGATAACTGGCTCCAGCCCATTGGAAATTTCCATTAAACTTAACGGCAGAACCAATATAATTTTCAAGATAATTAATTGTACTATCATTTGTTATATTCATTGATATACCAAAGCCATTATCTTGTCTATTAATATTTGTACCGTTCCATCCATAATTTACATATGAATAGTTTCCGTTAGTTCCCCAAATTTGTCTACCATACTGTGTACCATCAACATCACTCATACCTACATATCTTACAGCAATTACATCAAAAGCCCTTGTACTTGGTATCATTTTCCAAAGTAAGCCAACAAATATGTCTCCGTAACCATTTTCATTATCAGATAATGTTAATGAAAGTTTTTTATACTGAGTTTCAACAAAATTGCTAACACTTAGTGTTTGAATATTGGGATTATAATTATTGAATTCATTTTCAGTTACTTCCGTATTTGTTACTACATTATTTAAATGATCAATTTCTGTTTTGTAATACTTTTCAGATTTTACTAGGTTATTGATATTGATATTTTTTGCCTTAAAATTCTCATAATCCTCGCTTGTCATAGTTTGAATATACGCATCACTATAAATGTTTGTTAATAAATTATAGTCAGTCATGCTTATTCTTACACCCTTTTGGTTTGTAATATAACTAATATTATCAGAAATATTTTGAGCTTTAACAAAACCAAATGGAACAAATATGATTATAAGAAATGCAGCAATTACAAATCTTATCTTCACCCTTACCTCCTTTCGAGATTATCATAACTCAAAAGTGTCGAAAAAGGCAAGATAATGTAAGTTAAGTCTTATCCAACCTGAAGTTGGGAAAGGTACTTTTCTACCATTTTACGGGTATTTTTAAGAGTTGCACACTCACCAATTTCACAAATATTTTTTTCAGTTTTTAGATCAAAAATATATTTTTCAGATATGTTATCTATATTATTGTTATTAAAAACTACAGTTTGAAATATTTTTACTTGATAATCAATAACTATTTTTTCTGTATAACTATTGTGCAAATACAAGATTTCAATATTTTCATGTTCTAAGTCATATTTTATTCTTAAAAGTGAGTTATCTTTATCAATTTTCTTTTCATAAACTTCATTTTCAGTATTAATGTAACCATCCTTTAATAATTTTTTTACTATTTCATCATTTGATAAAATCCTTAATGATTTATTTTTATATTTATCATCATTTCTATCGTTACTTGTATATTTAACAAGTTTAACTTCTCTTTGAAATTTTCTTTTTTCACCAGTAACTGATTCAATATTTAATATTAATTTAACATTATTAGGATCAAAAGTTAATGCATCTATCTCAAAAATATCATTTTTTATCATACTAGAGTTTAATAACTTTTTATTACCTGAATATAATTTTAGATCTAACAAATCTGAATCTTTAACTTCATAATTACACGGATAAATATTATTAATGAAAATAATTAATTTTCTAGGGAGTTTAAAAATCAAAAGATTTGCTCTTATAGAGTTCTCTTCATTTGTAATTTGACTATTTGAATAATATATTTTTAATGCTCTAAAATTAATTATAAAATAGACTACAAAGAAAACCATAACTGGTACAATACACATAAGAGCTATTGAGAAAATTTTGTTTTCCTTTCTAATTTTTTTAGTTTTATTTCTCTTTTTAATATCTCTTTCACCAGCATGTAGTTCTTCCATAGTGATATTAAAAGTATCACAAATAACCCTTTGAATTGCAATATCAGGTAAATTTCTTCCACCTTCCCATTTTGATACTACTTGATTTGAAACTGAAAGAATGTCCGCTAAATCTTGCTGAGTCAATCCCTTTTCTTTTCTTAAGTTTTCAATAAACTTTCCAACTTTTTCATTATCAATTTCTTTCATAACAATTATTATTATAACTCAAAAAATAACTTTTTCTACAAAAGAAACCATAAGTCTACAAAAAAAATTACAATTTTATGTAATTTTCTGTATTTTTTAAATTAAAATTCATATTTTCTTTAGTTGTGGGATGTATAAATGATAAACTATAACAAACTAATGCAAGTTTATTTGTATCTTTTTTATTATATAAATAATCACCATATAAAGGATGATTAATACTTGCAAATTGTAATCTAATTTGATGATATCTACCTGTAACTAAATTAATATCTACCAAAGAAAGATTATTTTTTTCTTTAATAACTTTATAATTTAACACAGCCTCTTTACCTTTTGGAGTATCAATTAAAACTTTTTTATTATCTAGTTTTTCTATTCTATTTACTAAAGTACCCTCTTTAACATCTAAATAACCATGAATGATTGCTAAGTACTTTTTATGCATTTTATTATTTCTAATTTCTTCGGAAAGTCTAGAGGCAGCCTTTGAGGTTTTAGCAAATACCATTATTCCACTTACAGGTCTATCTAGTCTATGAACAAGACCTAAATAAACATTTCCTGGTTTATTATATTTTTCCTTTAAATATGATTTTATAATAGTAAGCATATCAACATCACCGGATTTATCTGCTTGTGATAAAATTCCTGCTGGTTTAAAAACAACTATAATATGATTATCTTCATATAAAATATCTAACTTAGTCATTAGTTATCCAACCAGTTATACCACAAGGTAAATATAAATTAGAGTTTTCAATAGGTAGTGCTATTTCATCAACTTTAATATTATTATTAAAATGAACTTTCAATATATTTTCTAAAGTTAATAATGATAAATTTGCTGTATAAGTATTAACACATACAAATAAGAAATTATCATTAAGTATTTCTTTACAACTTTGAAGAAGACCATCTAAATCTTTTTCAATAGACCATACTTCATTGTTACTACCCCTTCCATAACTCGGTGGATCCATTATGATTGCATCATATTTATTACCTCTTCGAATTTCTCTTTGAACAAATTTTTTAACATCATCTACTAAAAAGCGTACTGGTCTATTTTCAAAACCTGATGATTTAACATTTTCTTTTGCCCAATCATTAATTCCTTTCGAAGAATCAACATGAACTACACTAGCTCCCGCAGAAAGACAAGCAACTGTAGCCCCACCTGTATATGCAAAAAGATTTAATACTTTAACATCTTTTCTACCACTTTCCTTAATTTTTTTTATCATTCTCTCCCAGTTTACTGCTTGTTCTGGAAAAAGACCTGTATGTTTAAAACCCATTTGTTTAATATTAAAAACTAAATCATTATATTTAATTTGCCAATATGCAGGAATACTTTTTATATTTTTCCAATATCCTCCGCCAGTATTAGATCTATAATAAACTGCATCACATTCATTTTCTAAAATATCACCTATATTCCACATTACAATAGGATCTGGCCTTAATAACTTTATATTATTCCATTTTTCTAACTTTTGACCATTGCTAGCCTTAATTATTTTATAATCTTGCCAATTTGATATAAGCATTTCTCATCACCACTTAAATTATAAAATAAATCATAAAAAAAGGCAATTGTATGTATATATTTATTAAAAAAGGACATAATAAAAATAGTTAGAAAACAATATTTCTAACTAAGGACTTTTACCACCATTATAAGTATCTTTACAATAGAAAGGTAAAAGTTATTTTAAAGGTCCAAATGCATAAAATTCATTTGGGTCTTTTTTATTTACTAATATATCTGTTTTACCTGACTTTTCCTTACTTTTAAATGTAAGTTTTCCAGTTAATTCATAATCTAAATTATTATCTTTATAAAATACTTTTAAATAGTTTTTTCCATTTTGATAAATTATTTTATAATTTGCATTTTTAATAAGTTTACCATTATTTTTTAAATTAAAATATTTTCTTAAATCCCTAATAAAAATTGATATTAATAAAAGTGTTAATATTAAATAAGTAAAATGAAATTTTTCATCAATAGCAAGGGACATTATACATAATCCTATTCCCAATATTATTAAAATTATATTACTTATTTTAACTTCACTAAATATATTATATTTTTTCATCTTTGTTTCTCCATTAAATTATTATATTTTTGTTCATACATTTCTTTTACATCATCATTTACATATTCACATATTACTTTAAAATATGGATATGTATCTGGATTTATTTTAACAAGATTAAATAATTCTTCGATAAATGCTGGTGCTTTATCTAAATTAAGTGTCATATTAAAATCATTTTGAACTATAGTAATTGAATCAAGCAGGTTAAATATAAAATCAAAATCTACACTAGGATATTCCTCTTGAAGTTTAATTTTATAACCTCCAATACCATTATAGTTATATTCTGTAAGTGAATATGGACAGTTTACTAATAAAAAATCTAGTATACTTCGCTGATATGAATATGAATTATCAAAGGTTATATAATTTGTTATTTTAGAGTTCATTGCCTCTCCTAAAGATTTACTTTCAATATTAAATTTATAAACAACTTTACCATTATCATTACGATAATAATCAAATAATACATGACATATTTCATGATATAGATTCATATCATCATAACCATCAGAATAATAAATAGTATTTTTTTTAGTATCATAACAACCTGCTACACCTAAACCATATTCTTTCGCAATATCATTTTTATCCATTAATGTTATATTTAATGATTTAATATTTTCATAAAAAATTCTAAAATCAAAATCAGGTGACTTTTCTTTTATTTTATTTATAACAATATAAATTTTTTCTTTATTTTCTTTAGAAATTTGATTATTATTATCAATAGCATTATAAAGTTCTTCATCTGAAACTGTTTCATAACCTAAAAATTTATCTAAATCGCTTTTAGAATTTATCTTGTTTTCTGAAACATAAATCTGAGGTTGATTTGCAAGAAGGTCCTCGATCATACTTTTACTTTCATCAATATCTTTTGTATTATACTTAGGTTTACTTTTTACCATCGAGGCTGTAGTAACAGTAATAAGTGCAAGAGCTACAGCAGTTGATTTAATCATTATTTTTTCTTTTAAATTAAATTTTTCTATTTTAAAACTAACAAAATTTTCTTTATTGAATTTATTATTTAAATACAAATAATCTTCATATAAAGGATAATAGTATTTACCATTCTTACTTTCTAAAAATGCTTTATGATTATTTTCTCCTAAAAAGATAGAAAAAACTTTATTATTATAATTTATATCAAATAAATATTTATACATATTATCTACTCTTTTCTTTATTTAAGTAACTACTAAACAAATTATTAAACCTATTCTTAAAATTTTCATCATATAGCACCTTTTCATTTACTTTATTTTGAAAATTAATATCCATCAAATATTTTTCCCACACATAATTAATATATTCTGGATGATTTATTAAATACTCAAAATCTATTAATGGTAAATTAGGATTTTTAAGTCTTTCTTCATAACTATATATTCCATATTTCATGTTAAACACCTACTTACAAGTATATGGAGTATCAGCATAATTTTCTTTAACATCATTAAGCGATACAGTAGCAAGATACTCTTTAGCAACCTCAGAGTTTAAATCAATCTCCGAAGTTATAATAATTTTTTTATTATCTAATACTACATTACAAGATTTATAAATTTTTTGATCTATTTGTTTACAATTATTTTCATAATATGTTTTTTGTTTATCCATATCATAATCTAAAATATAATCATAAGTTGTTATATCATAATATTTAAGAAGTTTATCACCATTTTTATCAAAGTCATATGATCTTGTATATGTTACATTAACAGCATCACCTTTTTCATCATTTAATGGTTCCTCTTTTGTAGCATAAAAAATTTGATCTTTTGTTAAAGTGTCTTCTCTAGCACATTCAAACTTATTTGTGTAAGTAATATTATTTTTATTACTATCATTATTTTCATTCTTACCACAACCAAATAAGAATAAAGAGCTTACCATTAATACCATTATCATAACTTTTTTCAACATAATCACCTTAAGACAAGTATAACAAAAACTATACTTTTAATCAATTAATTATTTTTAAAAAGCTATAATTTATGTTATACTTAAATCATATGGAAAATGTGGTTATTAAAAAAAGAAAAAAACTAAATATAAAAAATTTGTGCTTATTAATATTTTTTCTAGTAATGTTAATAGTTTTTTTATTTTCTTTAATTAAGGTAATTATGTGGATTATAGATAATAATAATACAAATGATATTATAAAAAAAGTAGCAAATACTTATGAAATAAATGAAAAAAGTTATGATAATGAAGTCATAATAAATGAAAATGAAAAAGATATATATTTTGATTATATGAAGTTAAAATTTATAGATGTTGATATTAATAAACTTAAGACATTTAATCCAGATACTATTGGATTTATTAAAGTTATGGGAACAAATATTAACTATCCTTTTGTACAAACCTTAGATAATGATTATTATTTAAATAGGTCATATGATAAAACATATAATAATGCTGGTTGGATATTTTTAGATTATCGTAATAATGAATTTAATGATAAAAACACTATCATTTATGGCCACGGAAGAATTAATGGAACTATGTTTGGTTCTTTAAAAGATACTTTAAAATCATCTTGGCAAAATAATAAAGATAACTATATAATAAAAATATCCACGGAAAAGGAAAACTCAATATGGCAAATATTTAGTGTATATAAAATTGCTACAACTAGTGATTATTTACAAACTACCTTTAGTGATAATGAATTTGAAAGTTTTATAAGTTTAATAAAGGAAAGATCTAGTTATAATTTTGAAACTAATGTTACAAATGAAGATAAAGTGCTTACTCTATCAACTTGTTATAATGATAATGATAAAATGGTTGTTCACGCAAAACTAATTAAATATGTTCAAAAATAAAAAAAGATAATTAATATTTACCATTTTTATAGTCTTTTAAATCTCTCATATGTTTTCCAGCAAGTTTACTTTTATGTCTTAAACCATCTGATATCATTTCTTTAAAAAAAAATCTTTTTCTGCAGATAACTTCTTTAATCTTTTATTTTCTTTTTCTAACTTATAAATTTTTTTATCTTTCTTACTTGGACCAAATAATCCCATAGTTCCTCCTATAGATAAATTTTACCATACAAAAAGACTATTAACAATATAGCCTTTTTTAATTTTCTAAATCTTTTAACTGAGTATTTAAGGTATTATACTTACTATCTAAAGTAGTTTTTGGTGCTTTTTCTAAAGAATACCAACCATATTCAAACATAAGTTCAAATAAACTTCTTTGCATATTTGTTATTGCATCATATTGTTTCTTTAAAGTTTTATATAGTGCCTCATTACTAGCCTCAGTTAAAACAATATTATAATTTTTAGACATTTCTTTAAACGAAGATAATACACTATTTAAATAGTCTTCATCATTTAATTTTATTCCCTTTGGAACAGTTACCATTTTATTTTTAATAGTACTATTATTCATTTGCCTTACCATCCTTTAAAATTGTTAAAATACCTTCCATATTTTGTTTACATATTTTAGTGCATTTATTTAGTATTTTTTTAATATTTGCATCTTTAGTAGTTATATTCGAAGCACTTTTAAATGCTCCATAATTCCATTTAAACATATCTTCTAGATACATTACATCTTTTGTACTTAACATATTAGGTACGTTTTTATATTCCATTCTATCACCAATATTATTATGGATTATTTTTATATTTTAATACAAAAAAATGCCATATTTCTATGACATTTATTTACTATTCAACATTTTTTAATGATGTAACCATATTAATCTTTTTTAAATTAAAATGGGTTACAATAGTTACAATAATTGTAAAAATAATAGTTATAAATAGTGAATAAAAATAACTTAATGTATATACATGTCTATCAAACATTATGTAATCTGGTTCACATGTAGAAATAATAAAATGACTTAAATAAGAACCAAATAATAAACCTATACCAATACCTAAAATAGTTAATAAAACTGTTTCTCTATTAATATATTTATCTACTTCACTTGGATAAAAACCTAATACTTTTAAAGTAGCTATTTCTCTTTTTCTTTCACTTATATTAATATTTGATAAATTATAAAGTACTACAAAAGCTAAAGATGCTGCCGCTATAATTAATATAGCAACAATAGAGTCAATTGATGAAAGCATATCATTCATAGAACTTTTTATATCATCATTATCTACAATTGTTAATGCATAACCATTGCTTATATACTTTTTATCAAATTCTTTAGAATTTTTATCTTCGTCTTTTAAACTAATTAAAATAGAATTAATTTTATAATCCTTAAATAAGTTATTATAAGTATTTTTATTTATATATAAATATTGATTGATATAATTTTTTATAATATAAGAAACCTTAATATCATATTTATTATTATCATTATCTAAAAGACTTATTTTATCTCCAACATCAATATCTAATAGTTTTGCTGTTTTCTCACTAATTATACAACTATTATCACTAATATTATCTATTATATTATTTGTTTTTAGATCAATTAATGATATAGACTTAGAAATACTGTTAAAATCATCTGGTGTTATCATAGTTACCTCTTGCTCTTCATTAAATAAAACTTTAATATTTTGGGTATTAACATTAGTAAAATTTTCTACTTTATCATCATTTAGTAATTCTTTTTCAATGTCTATTTGATTAATACTTTCATTTGTCATGAGCATTTTATCATATTTTATAATGTTATTAAATTGAAAATCTATTACATCTTTAATTGAATCTTTTAAACCAAATCCCGCTAAAATAAGGGAAGTACAACCTGCTATTCCCAAAACAGTAGTAATAACCCTAGATTTATATCTAAATATATTTCTAATAGTAATTTTATCAGAAAATTTTAGTTTTTTCCAAATAAAGTTAATACGCTCTAATAAGATTTTTTTACCACTTTTTGGAGCTTTTGGTCTCATTAGATTAGCGGGTACTTCTCTTAAATTTTTAATACAAACAATTACTGAAGTACCACATATACATAAAATACATATCCAAAGTCCTAAGGCATTATAGTCACTTTTTAATAAATAAATAAATTTAGGAATAAAAAATATTTTTTTATAAATATTCCAAATAACACTAGGAATCATATATGAACCAAAAATAGCACCAACACTACTTCCTATTGTAGTGGCTAAAAGTGAATAGATTACATATTTTAATGTAATATGAAAACTATTATATCCAAGAGATTTTAAAGTACCATTTTCAACTCTATCCTCTTCGATCATTCTCATCATTGAAATAAGACTTACAAGTACTGATATAGCAAAAAATATTATTGGGAATATATTACCAATTTTTTTAAGATTATCACTAGCATTTATAAGTTCTTTATATGAAGTATTATCAAGCCTATCATAAATATACCATTTTGGTTTAATAAAATTAGATTCATCAATACTTATACCATACATTTCACTTGTTTCAATTATATCAGAGTATAACTCATCATATCGAATATCTTGCTGTTTATCTTTAATTAAATCAATATATTTTTTTACATTATTAATAAGTTTTTTATATGAATCACTATTAGTTAAGTATTTTTTTGCTCCCTTAACTGTTATATATATATTTGAATAAGCCTCTAAATCAAGAGAACCATTATAAACATAAATATAATAATCAACTTTACCACTACCTAAATTAGAATTTGGTCTTTCTGCAGAAAAATATAAAGGACTTATTACATTTCCCACAATAGAGTATTTTTTACCATCAATAGTAATACTATCTCCAAGTTTTAAATTATTATTTTCAAGTAAAGCATTATCAACTGAAACTTCATTACTATTTTTAGGTAATCTACCATCTTTTATATAAACATTATTCATTTGACTATTATACTCAATTAATTTAACAACATAATTATTTTCCTCAATTTCTAAGTAAGTATCTTTTTCTTGAATATTAATAGCCAATTCAACATTTTTAATTTTTGAAAGTTTTAATAAATCATCTTCAGTAAGTCCTACATTTGAAATAACACTTATATCATAAACATTATTTTCATCATAAAAATTATCAAGTGTTTTTAACATATCAGGACTTGAGGATTGTATTCCTGCATAAAAGCCTACGCCTAAAAAAGCCATACAAATTAATGATAAAAATCTTTTATAATTATCTTTAATTTTCATAAAAATGTGTTTAAGTAATTTAGTTTTCATATTACCACTCAATATCCTCGATATTCTTAGGTTTATCATTTATAATTACATCACTTACTGTTCCATTTTTAAATTTAATAACTTTATCTGCCATAGGACTAATTGCACTATTATGAGTAATTATAATAACTGTCATTTGTTCATTTCTACATGTATCTTGTAAAAGTTTTAAAATTTGTTTACCAGTTTTATAATCAAGTGCTCCAGTTGGTTCATCACAAAGAAGTAATTTTGGATTTTTACATATTGCCCTTGCTATAGCTACCCTTTGTTGTTCTCCACCAGAAAGTTGAGCAGGGAAATTACTTTTTCTATTTTTTAAACCTACTTTATCTAAAATATCACTAGGATCTAAAGAGTTTTTACATAATTGAGTTGCTAGTTCAACATTTTCAATTACAGTCATGTTTTGTATTAGATTATAAAATTGAAATACAAAACCAATATCATTTCTTCGATATTTTATTAATTGTTTTTCGTTTAAATCATTAATTATTTTTCCATCCACGATAACATTACCACTTGTTAGCCTATCCATTCCACCTAAAATATTTAAACAAGTAGTTTTACCAGCACCTGATGGACCTAATATACAAATAAGTTCTCCTTTTTCAATTTCAAAAGAAGTATTATTTAGAGCTTTAATTTCAACTTCGCCCATTTTATATACTTTATTTACTTTTTTAAATTCAATATACGCCATACTCAATCATTCCTTTTTAACTATACTTATATTTTACCAAATAATTGGCAAAAAAACACTATTTTATTTATTTATTCAAAATAAAATGCCATATTTCTATGACATTTTTATTTAATTAGTTTTCTCTTTTTTTAAGAAGTACTGATGCACCTAAAGCATTAACTAATAATATAAGTGCATAAATACTATTATTTGCTGATGTATGAGGTGGTTCAATTGGTTCAATTGGTTCAATAACACCTTGTCCATCAATTTTGTAATATACATTAATAATATTTTTTCTTTCATCTTCACTTATTACAAGTGGTAGATTTTCAACAGTTTCTAGAGTGTAATCCTCTTTTACTTTATCAGTATAAGAAGTTATTTTATCACCAAATAATGCAGTACCTTTTTCAGTTAGAGATTCATCTAAAACTCTATTGAAATAATATCTTACTTCATAAGTAAATGTATCTTTTTCATAATATACATCAATAACGCCTTTATTTTTAATAACCTCAGGTATTAATTCAGGATTTGTTTTAACAAATTTATATCCAACATATTTATCCTTTATATTAATTTCCTCAGATTTTACTGTTAAAGTATCAGACTCTAAAACTTGTTTAGTTTCATAAATAGTTTCAGTATCCTCTTTTACTAAATTACCATCTTTATAATAATTTACAGTATAAGTAAGTGTCTTTGTTTGACCATCATCAAGAATATAATATACTTTAATTATACCACCATTATTAATTTCACCTGGTATAGTTTCTGGACTAGTTTTTTCTAATTTATAACCAACATATTTATTCTCTGTATTAATTTTATCTTGATTTACTTGTAAAGTATTTGGTTGAAGTACATGAACAGTTACTACTTCAACTTGAGTATCATTTTCTACTTTTTTACCATTTTTATAGTATTCAACAGTATAAGATAACTCTTTTGTTTGACTTTCATCAAATACATAATAAACCTTAATTACACCTTTATCATTAATAGAATTTGGTATAGTTTCTGGATTTGTTTTTTCAAATTTATAACCAACATATTTATTAGTTACATTAATTTCACTCTTTTTAACAGTTAAAGTATCACTTTCTAATACTTGTTTAGTTTGCTTAACAACTTGTGTATCATTTTCTACTTTTTTACCATCTTTATAGTATTCAACAGTATAAGATAACTCTTTTGTTTGATTTTCATCAGTTACATAATATACTTTAATTACATTTTCCTCAGATGAAGAAATAACAATTTTTCTTGTAGAAGGATCAGTATTTACAAATGAATAACCCTCTTTAGCATTATTTTTAATACTTTCATCACTTACAGTGATTTCTTTACCTTTAACATCTTTACCAGTTTCAATTAAAGTATTATCAATTTGTCCATCATAGTAATATTCAATTTTGTAATCATATCTTTTTGCAACCCAATATACCTCAGGGTTTTTTGTACTTTTTATAGTCTTTGTAGTACCCTTTGGGTCAGTATATGTTAATTCAAAATCAGCATTTGTTGGATACCAACCATCTTCAGTAATATCATCTTCATTAATTTTTATATTAAATGAGAATGTTTTTCCAGCTTCTGTAATGTCAAATTTTTCGCTAGTATATTTATTACCTTGAGCATCAGTCATTACAAATTTTGCACCAATATTATCAGTTAAAACTGCATCAGTACCAGCATTAGCTTTACCCATTATAGTAGCAATATCGGTAAATTTAGTTACAATGGTTGTAGGATCTGATAAATATACATGATCCGCACCTGAAGCCACTTCACTTAATATTGTACCATTATAGTCATAACCAATAGCAAATACTTCAGCACTTTTTTGAACTGTTTTAGCCATTTCTTTTGTTTTTCTTTCAGTAGTAGCATCCATATATGAACCTGGACCATCTGTATAACCATTATCATCATAGTATAATGTTGGTTCTCCATCACTTATAACAACAACATATTTAATGGCATCTTTCTTTATATTTGATGCCGTTAATAATTCATTTGCTTCATAAAGTCCAGCATATAAATTTGTTCCACCATTTGGTGTACCAAAATTTACATTAGAAAAATCCTTATTATCAAAATTTCTTAAAACTTGAGCATCGTTATAGGCATTGTCAAATATTCCTAAAAAACCATCTTTATCAGCAAATGTTACAAGAGCAATATTTGCAGTTGGTATTTTTTCATGTAATGTTTTTGCAAATGTTTTTGCACCATTAACAGCACTTGTCCATTTTTCATCTCTAGAGCAATTATAACTATTACACATAGAATTAGACTTATCAAGAACTACAACAGCATAAAGATCTTTTTTATTTGATGTATGAGTTTCAACATCTTTACCTTTTACTTCAAAAGTAACTTTGTAATTACCATTATCATCAATTTTAGATACTGTTTTGTTAATCTGAATATCGCCTTGTTTAACTAAATTACCCTCAGTTACAGTAATACTATTATTACTGATATTATTTCCAAATCTAATATCACCTTTCTGTTCTTTATATTCTGCAAAAACAATAGTTGAAACAGCTAACGCAACAAGAACAATTGCACTAGCAAAAAAATATTTTAGTTTCTTCATAAACCAAAAACCTCCTGATAGTTCCTTATACTACCATACATACTTGTGTATGTCAACAATTTTTTCATATTAGTATTATAGGAAAATCAAGAGAAAAATATACAAAAAAATAACCAAATTTTGGAAATTTAGTTATTTAATTTCTTTTGCAATTACAAGCATATATTTTTTAGGATACTTACTATATTCTTTCATATTTGAACATGTTTGCATAATAAGAATTTTATCATTATTATTTACCTCAACTCCAGTATCATAAAATGATTTGCTTTTTAAATTTTGTAAGTGTTTTAAATATTCATCTTTACTTGCATAATTTAAATTCATATAGGACCAATCTGAAGTTTCTACGAAAACAGAAAATACTTCATATTTTTTTACTTCTTTAATCGAAGATAAATAAATATATTTATGTTCTTTATAATAATCTTCATCTTTATAATTTTCAATTATCATAATAGGTAAAAAATAGCTTGGTGAACTATGTCCAAATATAAGTAATTTATCGCTTTCATCAATATCTACCCTATAATCTAAAAATATTGAACCATTTATATTATAAGTTTTATCTGGTAAATGATTTAAATAATATGAATTATCATTTCCTTGCATTACTACTGTATTAAAATCTGTATTATCAATTGAAATTGTTCCCACCACGTCTTTATTATTATACTTTTCTTTTAAAGAGGTAATTTGCTCTATATATTCCTCTTTCATAACAGGAATAGTATTATTAATATAATATTCATCATACTTTCCTATATTAAAATAAATTATACCAATGTAGACAGACAAACTAATTAATAATATAACTGGAATAATAACTATTAACTTTTTCATAAAAAAATCTTCCTTTTTCAAGAAAGATTATAACATTTTATTAAGTTAAATACAATTAGCATTTAATTTATAATGTTTATTTATTGGTTACCAACACTTATATATTCTGTAAAATACGTATCTACAGCATCATAAGGAACACACTGAGTACCTGTAGGAGTTCCTTTCTTATAATAAGTTATAGGATTATATACATTAAAGCAATTATCAGTAGCATTGTACCCATAAATTGTATAATAATGTCCAGTAGTTGTTGAAGCTAGACCTGTATTACTTGGAATACTACTTCCAACTTTTGAAGAAACAGATGCAACAACAACATTACCTGATTTTAATGATTTATAAATTTTTTCTGCATATCCAGCACCTTTACTATTTAAAGTACCACCACTATTATCAGTATCAACTTTTAAACCATAGTTATTTAAAAAACTATTCCCATTACTTGCGTAATTACCTTTACCGCCACAAAAATTACTACTACTAAAATCACGAGATGAAGGATTACCATTTAGTCCTTTTTTATACATTAATACGTAAGATGCTGCAGCAGTTTCTGTTGCATTATTAGGCGTATATCCAAGTTCACTTTGTATATTTGATTTTAAACTATCTCCTTTGCCTAACATCATAATTGCTTCAGTCATAGCTATTGGACCACATGCACATTCCATATATACAGTAGTCCCATTTACATTAATAGTTTCCTGGCTTTGATTAATTGTAACTGCACCAAAATTATTAACAGTAGATTTTTCTTTATTACCTCCATCCATATTAATAGGATTTTCCATATTAATAGGATTTTCTATTGGTTTTGTTTCAGTAGGAGTATTATTACTAGTTTCTGATGAACCTTTTCCAGAAATAGGGTCAACTTTTGATTCAAGGATTGCATCAACTTTATTTACTATATCAAATGTAGTAGTGTCACCCGCTACCTGGAATGTAGCAGATTTGCTTGAAACTTTAACTCCAATCTTCGGAGGAGCTTCATAAACTTCAGTAAATTCTATAGTATAATTTGTTGTAAGTGATGCTTCTTCAGCAAACCTTCTTAAAAATACTTCATAGAACTTCTCTTTATTCATTTTAAGTTCTCCATAAGTACGATAATAACCATAATCAATTGCATCAACCATTGATGCCTCAGAAATTTCCTTAATTAAATAATAATCTTGAGTATTTGTCGATGTAAAGCTTTGGATAAGAAGGAGTACCACAATAATGAATACTCCAAATACCATTAGCCAATATCCCCAATAGGATTCTTTCATTGTTTACTCCCTCCTTACTTCCATGATGGTCCAACATCTGGAATTCCATCGCCATTTATATCTAATGTACTAAATGTATAAATTGTCCAATAATCATTTGTTACTATTAAGTTATCAGTATTGCTAACACCAGGTGCTACATAAGTCTTACTAAATTGTTCTTTTGCTTTAGTACGACCTGCTTTGTTTTTAATGTCTACTTCTCCACCAAATTTACCATCAGCTAAATCATCAACAAATGAAGAGTAACAGAATATATTTGCCATTACACATTTACCAGATTCTCCTTCTTTTTTCCATGTGTAACCATCCGTTTTACAATGATCTTCATCTCTTTCTATTTGATAATCATAGCAAGTCATTGTATCATTATTGTAAGATTCTTGAGATTTATTATATTCACGTATTTTAGTAATCATATCAGTGTCCATAACTACTTTTAATGAATAGTTTTCAACCTTAGGATTTCCAGAAGAAGGTGTTGTTTCCTCTGAAGTAGTATCTTTTGCTCTAGCAGTAATTTCATCAATTGTATCTTTTGCTTTTCTTGCTACTAAAGAATTATTATATACACTTGGATCACTTTCCCAGTTATAACCTTTTGGACGATCATTAGGGAATAGATTTCCTGGACTTATAGGTCTAAAGTCATAATTTGGTTTACTTCCTCCACCTTGAGAACCATCCGGTGTAACAGTACATACTCCAATACATTGAACAGTACAATTTGGACAACAATTGTAATTATTTTCACATTCTTCACCAGGTTGACATCCTACAGCAAGAAGTGCTTCTTCTCTAGAACCCTTTTGCTGACAACTTTCATCATAGTGAGTAGTACTACATACATAGTAACTTTGAGATTTTTCAACACAGTATGGTCCCCCTTGATTTACTGGGCAAAGTCTTTCTTGACATTTATCCCAGTCCTCATTAGGTTTACATTCAGTTTTATAATGTTTGTTACCTGATGCATCAGTACAACTATTTTGATTTACTTCATATGTACATGCATATTCATTTTTGCCAATAGTTTCGCTTGTATTTAATTCTCCACCTTTGGTTTGTTCTTCACCCCTAATTTTTGAAGATAAACTCCTATCTAGAGTACCATAAATTCTACCATTAACTTGAGGTGCATCTGAAGGTGTATAGAATGTACCAAAATTATCTAGTGTTAATTTATAGTAATATGTTCCTGTAGGAGTATTAATACCCACTGGAAGACCATCAACAATATCATAATTTTTAATTTCATGTTCTGGGGTTTCTTCAATTTTAATATCACCATCATCATGACCACTATAATACACTCTTTCTGTTTTATATGTTCCTCTTGAAGATGATATTTTATGTACATAATCTACCTTTGTAATTTTATGATTCGAATTAATTAAATTATTACCTATAGTAACTGTTTCCTCAATACCTTTATCTAAGTCTTCATCTAGAACTGTCCATTGAGACTCAATTTCATATTGTAATGAATTATCACCAGTACATATTTCATATTCATTGTCTATAGTACCATCGCAATACCAAGTTGCAAAGTGACTTTCTTCATCTATATCTTTTATAGAATCACTACTCATACAATATGGTTTTGAATTATTAGATGTTTTTTCATCGGGTTTATATTCAGTACAAAGTCCTGCCTCGACCATCTTTTTAACAGCATAATTATCTGCAACTATTATAGCATCAGGACTATACATAAAGTCACAATTCATTCCATGTTCACAAGACTTTGCTTGAACAGAACTTATCCATTTAGTTGATGATACGCCAGGTTCTGGTTCTCTATAACTATATTGAATACTTGGATTATATTTATATACCATATCCCAGTATGCAACTTCATTTTCTCCATTTCTATCCAAACCCATATTTACATCTGTTGCTAATTGTAAGTTAGGATAATCATGATCAGCAACACAAGAGTTATAATTATCGATTATTTCACGAAGTTCCTTCATTTTATCTTTTAATTTTTGCTTTGCTGCTAAAGCAGCAGTTTTATAACCTTCTTTTTTATCTGCGTAATCTTTTTCTGGTTTAATTTTCCATTCACACTCTCCAGTTAATGAACAACCTTGACATCTTTTTGTATTAGTCCATTCACCAAATTGAGGATTACCATGTGGAGCATCTCCTCCAGTTTTAACATTAATAATCGTCCATTTATCAGATTCTTCCTTAATTTCATAAGTGTAAAAATTCTTACTATGGTCAATCATCTTTTTATAATCGTATGTGCCATTATAACCTGCTTCACTACATTTACCTGTTGAATTTCCATTTTGATCAGTAATAGCCGGACAACTATTCGCATTACATGCAACTGCATCACCTTGTACTAAAGAGAATGTATAATTTTCATAATTCTCTAACCATTCATTATATGTATCAAGTATTTCAGCTTGTTTTTTAACAATATCTTCAGTATATTTTTTATAATCTAATTTAGTTGTATAGCAATCTTGTTGCCCTTTTAGAGAAACACTAATTTGGAAATATCTTCCAGATTCAGTATTTTTCTTATAAGGAACGCCAAATATGTAATCTTCCTTACATTTTACTTCACAATAATCATTTTCAGCAACTTTATTAGCAAATTCAGTATCTACTAATTTATAAAAGTTTCCAGCACTATCTTTACTATTTTTAGAAAGTAAACATTTCTTAATATTATATTTACCACTTTCAGCATTATAAGCCTCTCTAAATTCATATTCGACATTTCCAGTTTCTTTATCAGGTTCTAAACCATCCTCACATATATTTGGAAGTGTTGAAGTTGGATCACAAGTAGTTTCATCACATAAACTTGTATCTAATTCAAATTCATCTTGAATAGGTTCACCCTCTGAAGCTATAAAGAATCTTTGCTGACCTGTTGTATTTCCAGATGCATATAGTACAGCACCTCCATCTTCGTTAGAATATTCATACTTAAATTTAATTTTTACTTCACAGTCCTCTTCTTCACTATCATCATCTGTAACTTCTTGTGAATCATCACTTGAAGGACGTGATACTAAAAATCCTACATAAATTGTTCCATTTCTTTCCTCAAGTAACTTTGATAGGTCATCACCTTCAGAAATAGGTTTAGATTTCCAACCATCTTCAGTATTTATAAATTCCTTTGAAGCACCAAGAAGTTCCACTTTAGTAGCTTCATTTTCTTTTTCAACCTCAAATCCTAAATATTTAAAATATTCAGAGTCAGAACTTGTATCTGTAATATTTTTTATATCAATTTTAACAGATACTATTTTTTTTATAAATCCATCAGCTTTTTCTGGTTCAGTTGCTGGGCCTTTTTCAACTTTACTTTCACCAGTTTCACTATTAAACTTTTCATTAGCATAATTCATTGCATCAATTAAAAGTTGTTTAATTCCATCAAAACCGCCACAACTTACAGATGCACCACTACCAGAACCAGAGCCACCAGAACCACCTGGATTAGGATCATCATCACCAGGTTTGGAAGAACCAGTTATTAATTGAAAACAGTTATTTCCAATTTTTTTACAAGTAATTCCTTTACCCTTATTAACCATTGTTTTGCATTCTTTTTCCGAATATTGATTTTTAGCCTTAATACATTTTGTAACCAATTTATAACACTTTGATAAAAGTGAAACTTTTTGACATTCTGTTCCTTGACCATTCTTTACTCTATCATTACACTCATTTAAAGTATATTCACCTTTTTTTGCATTACATGAAGAACTAGAACCTCCACTAGAACCTTTTCTTTCTAATTTATAACAAATACTACCAGACTTTTTTGTACACACCCAATCATGATATTGTTCATTTTTTTCAGTGTTTCTACTATTAGCAGCCCTATCACAATTTTTTTGAGTTAAATCATCTTCAGTATCAGTACAGGCATATTTAGAGCCCTTACAGCCATAACTATCTCTATCACTATCATCATCAGAACAAACAAATCCATTATATTCTTGATTACATGGAGTACACTCTTTTGTATATTGGTAATATTTCCCATTCATTGCATAGCATCGATATCCATATTCATCAGAACACTTAGCAATTGTATCAAACTCTCGGGTTCGAACTTTCTTACATCCATATGAATCTCTAGCATAATCGCCTGTATAATCAGTATAAAATTCATAAAATTGTGATTCTTTTTCTGTACATTTTTTATCATTTCTAACATAACATTTGCCTTGTTTAACACATTGGCCACCTTGTTGATCAGAACACTGAGCAGCGGTAGTATATTTGCATTTATCTTCTAACAAATTATATTTTTCAAATCCTAAAAGAGCTAAACTTTTACCACCTTCATCAGTATTTTCTTCATTATCACTATTTTTCTTGCTAGTATTTGATAAAAACTCAGTTAATGTTGAATTAAAAGTTGAATCAGATTTCATACAATTAACTGCTGCATCGATTTTTGCTAAATAATCTGCTGTTCCAGTATGAGACCAATTAAGCATACCTTTTGATACAAGAAGTCTTATTGCTAAATGTATTTGTTCCTTATCAGCACCATTTTTCATTAAATATAGAACAGCTAAATCACCTTTAAGTTTTGGCATCATTCTATTTACAACGTAAGATGCACCTTGACCTGCAGCTTTACCTCTATCCATACAATATGCGTCATAAGTTTTTCCTCCACCAGTAACTGTATGAAGTTGATATTGTTCATTAAAACCATATGATGGTGAATGAGTTTGTGAAGCACCTGGTGTTAAGGTAAACTGATCACCAACATTAAGGGCTTCTACATTAACCATTATACATAATAATAAAAATATAAATATTGATTTAATTACTTTTTTCATATTATATCCTTTCTTCTTTTTACTCGAAGGAATACAACTACTCCTCCAACAACAAGTATCGTACATCCAGCCCCTATAAATACTTCTTTATGTTCTTTTATAAAATCTCCTAATTTTTGAAAAAAGTTTTTATTTTTTTCTATTTCATCTTGTTTCTTTTTATCTTCATATTCTTGAAATTTATCCATAAAATCTGTTATTTCCATGTTTTCAAAAGTAACATACTTTTCACAAAGATAAAATTCTGGATTATCTTGGCAAAAACCAAAATCATAGAATTCGTTATATCTTGGAGTTGTCAAATAAAATGTTCTTATTTTTTTCTTTGGACATGTTGTTTCAGTTGAGGGATAAACATCAAATGTAAAAGTATGTGCCTCCATAATATCATTTAAGTCAAAACTTACAACCCCATCTTTAACATCTGAATAACTGAAAGATTTATTAAAGTTTTTACTTTTAACATTAATTGTAAAGTTTTTACTTAAATTTAAAATAGATATTTTAAAATAATTATATCCTTCACACCCTCCTTGTCCATCATTACAAGAAAAAGATGAATCAAACTCTCCTATTTGCTCCTCGTAAATTGCCTTTATTGTGGCAGCCTCACTATTAAGTTTAGCTTGAGTTTCATAACCACACTCCGCATGAACATTTTTTACCAGTAATACCATAACTAGTAAAACAAAAATTTTCTTTACTTTTTTCATAATGCTTAGCACCATCCCTACTATTAAAATAGTACCATAATCTAATTTTTTTTTCAATAAAAACTAGTAAGAAAAAAAAAAATATGGTAATATTTTAATATAGGAAAGTGATTAAATGAAAAAAATTAAATTAGTTATAAAGGACATTGTAATATTAATGTCAACATTTTTACTTATGTTATTACTTACATATTTATTTTATCCAATTGTTAAGAAAAATATTAAATTTGAACCTGCTATAGAAACATTAATATATTTAATAATATCATTATATTTATTTATAATCTATAGAAAAGAAATTATAAATTACTTTAAAGATTTTAGATTAAACTATAAAAAATATATATCTAAAAATTTTGAATTTTTTTTAATATGTATTTTAGCAATGATGATTTTAAATATTATTTTGGTGGAATTTATTGGACAAATGCCTACGAATGAAGAATTAAATAAAAGTTCAATAAAAAATAATTTATTTTTTTCATTTTTACAAGTTTGTATATTTGCTCCTTTTTATGAAGAAGTACTGTTTAGACTAAATTTTAAAAATTTATTTAAAAATAAAATAATTTTTAGTATTTTTACTGGTTTAATATTTGGTTCAATGCATCTTATATCTGCAAAAAGTTTAATAGAAATTCCTTTTATACTTTCATACTCTATAGCCGGATTTGCATTAGGTTATGTATTTTATGATACTAATAATATATTTACTTCGATGTTCTTTCACTTTTTTAATAACTTCTTATCACTTATATTAACTATAATCGGAGAATACTTATGAAAAGGTTAATATGTATAATAATTCTTGTTTTTTTCCTATTTTTTATATATGGAAAATATATAAATACAAAAGGTTTAGAGGTCAAAGAATATGAAATAACTAGTAATAAATTAACTAATGGTTTTGATGGAATTAAAATAGTTCAATTTTCAGATATTCTTTATTATGAAAAAAGTGATATAAAAGAAATTAAAAATTTAGTTAAAAGTATTAATAATGAGAATGCTAATATTATAGTATTTACTGGTGATTTAGTTTTAGATAATACCAACATAACTAATGTAATAAATGAACTTAGTAATATTAAAGCTGATTATAAATATGCCATTTTAGGAGATAAAGATAATGATAATATTAAAAGTAATTTAGAAAGTATTGGTTTTAAAGTACTTGATAAAAACTATGATTATATTTTTAATAAAGATATTAATCCAATTAAAATAATGGATCTAAATAATTTTGATGAAAGTATTCTTACTAATGAAGAAGAAATTACACCATCATTTACAATAGGTCTTTTGCATAAACCAGATGAATTTGAAAAATTAAAAAATTATGATATAGATGTTATTTTCGCAGGTCACTCTTTAGGTGGACAATTAAGATTACCTTTCTGGGGTGCAACCCTAAAAAAAGATGGTGCTAGTGTATATACAAATGATTATTATAACGAAAATAACACAAGGCTTTATGTATCTTTCGGAATTGGTACTAATCCTCCACACATAAGAACATTTAACAAACCTTCGATTAATGTGTATAGATTAAAGAAAATATAAAAAAACATAGTAGTTATAAAAATTCTACTATGTTTATATTTTTCTTTAATTTTTCAATTAAATCTTCTTTTTCATATTTAGAGAATATTGCTATAAAATTACTGTTATCCATTAAGAACATTTCATAAAATTTTAAGAATATATCTTGATAATTAGTAACTCCTAAATCTTTTAAATAAGAGATATTTTCAGTTACTAATTTTTTTTGTTCTTTTAAAAGTTCAATAAACTTTTCTGGAGTATTTTCCATCATATATGCTATATCATCTTTACTAAAACCTATTTTTTCTAAATATTTCATAGACTTAATTCTCCATTATTAGTAAGTTTAAGTTCATTATCAATTGCATTATAAATACTTACTTTTTCTTCATCTGTTAAATTTTTGTTATATGTTAATGTATAATATAATATTTCTCTTTCCTCAGTTACTCCACTTGTAAGAAGTTTAATTAAATTATCAGATTTTGTTCCATCAATCTCATCACTATATCCTAGTGTTATTAAAACATTTTTTAAATGTGCTGTTAAATCTTCGAATCTTGCAAGCATTTCATCATCAAGTCTAATAGTTTGTTCTTTTGAAAGTGCCATTACATATGGATTAACGTCCTCAACTTCAGTTGGAGTATTTACTGAAGTTACTTCTTGAACAGAACTTTCATTTATAGGTTCAGATGCTACTTCAACATGGGTTTCAACAGGTTCTACATCCTTAACAGGATTTTCTACAATTGGCTCAGCTGTTATAGTATTCATAGCTTTTTCAACTTCACTACTCAAATCATCTAATGAAGTATTTGTTTGAGAAACAGTTTCTTCCTTTACAACATTTTCTTCATTGTTATTAGTAGTTTCAACCTTTACATTGTCATTTTTCTCTTTAGTTAAATAATCTACACCATATCTTCTATCAAATTCTTTTTTATTAAATAATATTTTACTATATTTACCTTTTTCGTCCTTTAAAGTTTCATTTAAAGACATCACATAATTTAATCTTTTGAAAAGTTCTGTTGAACTAATTCTAGTGGGATCACTAATAAACATATCTAATAAACCTAACTTTTCAGCTTGTTCAACCTGACTTTTTATAAAGTCTAAAGGTAATGAAAATACTTTTACTTGTGATGGCTTAGTAATTGCTATTCCTTTAGATGTTAAATAACCCATTTTTTCTTTAAGTTCCTCTAAAGTAACTAAATCATCAGAAAATGAAGCATAAAATTTTGGTATATTAGGATACACTTCTTTAGGTAAATTTAAAACACTAATTTTATTTACTATATCGTACATAGCTTATTCCTTTCTAATAAGCAATTAATGGAACATTTTTGGCATCTAATCCGCTTTGTTTTAATACATCAATTGCATTATTTAATCCATTTAAATCATATTTAGTTAAAACGCTTGGATTTAAATATATATCTTGAGGCATTTTACCAATACTTGTTAATTTTTCTATTTTTTCTTTCATTTGTTTATCATACATTAATTCAACATTATCTGCAAAAATATCAAGTGAAATATTTAATGATTTAATATATTCAGCATTTGCTTTAATTGTTTCTTCATCGTAATTATTCATTATTTTTTCAAAATCATTACTTGTAAAATCTAAATAATCAAATCCTAAACTTGTTAAAAGACTAATCACATCTTCTTTAGAAACAGTTTTTTCTTCCCCTTTTACAGGTTCAACTATTGCTTCAATTTGTTCTTCTTTAACATCTTTATTTTCAGGAATATTTATATTAAAATCAAAGTTAAAACTAGGTTCTTCTTCATGAAGTGGTGCCTCAACTACAGGGGTTTCTTTATTAATTTCCTCTGTTTTGATTTCTTCTTTTGCCTCTTTAAAAACATCACTTATACTTTTACTTTTTATTCCCTTTAAACTTTTCTCATATTCATAAAGTCCATCTTCAGGGAACATCAATAATTTTGCTGCTTCTCTTTGTTCTTCTTCACTAAAATTAAACTTTTCAAGAAGTGATGTAATTTCATCTCTTGTTATATTTATATTTCCCTCAAGTGCTAAGTCAAAGTATCTATTTAATCTTTCCTGATTAGCAAGAGCTTCATCCTTACGAAGTCCTAATTCCTCTATTTTAGTGGTTGCACTATTCATTTCATCTTCTACGGTAACAAGTTCTTTTTCAGCTTTTTCTTTTTCCATAGAAAATTCCTCTAAAGTTTTAGGAAGTTTTACTTCTAACTCTTTTTTTATTTCTTCTGGGTCAAAAGCAATATTTAATTCTTTTAGAACATTTATAAAATCATCTTTTCTTATAGTTTCTAAAGCACTTTTAAAACTCTCGCCTTCTTTAGCAAGAATATGTCCTTCAGATTCTAGTTTTTCAATTTGACTTGTTAGTTCAGTTGTTCTTTTACTAGTCCTCTCTTTAGTCTTAATTGCTTGGTCTCTTTCTTTGTCCATAGACACTAGTACAATACTATCTTCTCCTCTTAAATTATATAATTTGTCAAGAAGCATTCTCATTTCAGAATTCAATCTCATTGTCTTCACACCCTTTACTATATATGAATTATAACACAAAAAAAAGGTATATGTAAACTACCTTTTCAATTTTTTATTACTTTTTATAGCAAGAATAACGATTACTCCCAAACTTAATGCCATTATTCCAAAGTATAAACCTATGTTATCTAATGTATTTGGATTTATAACATTTTTACTTGCAATTATATAATTACTAAAATGTTTTGTATTAAATGATAAATATTTAATTCCCTCTATTGTAACTATTTCAACATCATATTTTTCAAAATTCCATCATCTTTAATATATAAAACTACTAAATCTTTTACATCACCATCATAGGGGATTAAAATATTTGTTACATCATTAAAATTGCTAATAATTTTATCTAAAATACTTGAATATAATTTTAATGAATAACTATCAATTTTTTTATAACCATTTTTTTCAAATAGTTTTAATCTGATCTTCCTCACCAGGTTTTACTTGTCTTAAAAGTAAAGCACATAAGTAAGATAATTTTTTTAAATTAACACTTATTGAAGTTTAACTATTTCTTTCGATATTTATTAAATATTTATTTGATTCATAAAGCAAATCTGATTCTCTATTTTTAATATTTATATTATCATTTACATTATTATCAAATAAATCAATTGTATCATCAAAAGGAAATCCAAGTAATTGTAAAGAATATTCATAAACAAAAATAAGAAACTTTGAAATTTATAAGATTAATTTTTTAAAAGCTAAATCTCTTATGAAACCGGATTCAGAATATAATTTATTAAAATACATATGCTACCTTTCTAAGGTGTGTGATTTTAAATTTTTTTACATTATAAAAAATTTATTTTTTCGAGCAAATTAAATATAAAAAAATATTAACCCGTGTCTATATTTTTTTAACATTTATTATATTAAAATCACCAAAATTCAATATTTTCATATAATACAAAAGAAATAATAAGGAGGTTATTTTGAAAAAAATATTTTATACATTTTTAGTAATTTTACTTTTAGTTTTATGCTTAATTTTCTTTTTACCTAAAAAAGAAAAAAATGATAATATGAATAGTATTAAAATTGCGGAGGTCACTCATTCAGTATTTTATGCTCCCCTTTATGTTGCAATCGAAGAGGGCTATTTTAATGAAGAAAATATTGATATTAAACTTATTTTAACACCTGGTGCCGATAAGGTTAGTGCTGCCGTACTATCCGGTGATGTTCAAATTGGTTTTGCAGGAGCTGAAAGTGCAATTTATGTTTATGAAAAAAATGAAAAAGATTACTTACAAATATTTTCAGGTCTTACAAAAAGAGATGGTCAATTTATATTAGGAAGAAAAGATAAAAAAGATTTTTCACTTAAAGATCTATATGGTAAAGAAATTCTTGTTGGAAGAAGCAGTGGTATGCCCGCTTTAAACTTTCTAAATGCCTTAAAAAATGAAGAAATTGATAAAAATAAAATTAAAATAAACTATAATATTGATTTTGCTTCTTTATCTGGTGCTTTTATAGGAAATACTGGTGACTATGTAAATCTATTTGAACCAACGGCTTTAAAACTTGAAAATGAGGGGTATGGTTATGTTCTTCAGAGTATTGGGCTTCTTTCTGGTGAAATGCCCTACACTACCTTTTATGCTAGAAAAAGTTACATTGAAAATAACAAAGAAATAATTAAATCATTTACAAAAGCCATTAATAAAGGTTTAGAATTTGTTAAAAATAATGATGAAATGAAAATTGCTAAAAGTATATATAAACAATTTCCAGATTTATCATTAAATGATTTAAGTACTATTGTAAAAAGATATAAAGATGCTGATTCATTTTTAGATAGTTCTTATATCGAAGAAAAATTACTTATTAACTTAGAAAACTTACTTATAGATAATAATCTTTTAAAGGATTATGTTCCATATAACGATTTAATTATAGAGGTAAAATAAAAAATATAAAATTGTAAAAAAATTTTATATTTTTTTTAAGGTATCATTAAGTATTGAATAAAGATATGTCTCAGTTTCTTTTTTAGTTTTATTTTCAATAAATGATTTATAAATACTTAATTGTTTAACATAATTTTCATCATCAATATTTGAAAGTTTATAATCAATTATTACCATTTTATCTTCATATTCTAAAAGTAAATCGATAATTCCATCATATTCTTTATCTTCATATTTATATATAAATTCATATTCTTTATAAACATTTTTAAAATTATTATCTATCTTTTTAAGTAAAGCTAAAACATATTTATTATTTGCATTTCTAAAATCCTCGGTTTCAAATATTTCGTGTATATGAGTACCATATTCCATTGCATTTACTTCCTCTTTTGTAAGAAGTTTTAATACTTTTTTAGAAACATTACTATGAGTAATTAAATTCGAATCTACTTTTATTTCTTCAACATTTAATAAATCATTATTTTTTTCAAATAAATCTTTTTCTTTTTGAAAATTATAATTTTTAGTTAATGGTACATTATTAATATATTTAATATTATTTTTTAAAACAAACTTTACTAAAGAAATAAAAGTTAAAAATGAATTTAAATCCTCTTTAAAAGAGATATCTTCCATATTATTTGGGATAACCATAATCATTTTTTCTTTTGCTCTAGTAAGGGCTACATAAAATAATCTTATTCTTTCTGATATATCCTCTTTTAAATATTTATCTTTATATATACTTTTTAATATAGTAGGTCCTACTCCATCATCATAAAATGGCAAAATTAATCCTAAATCATAATCAAAATTAAACATTTTATTTAAATCTTGTTTATTAAATGCTTTATCAAAACCTGCAAAATAACATATTGGAAATTCAAGACCTTTAGATTTATGAATATTCATAAGTTTAATATTATTTTTTACATTTGTATTAACTGTAAAAGATATGTCTGCATCATTTACAATTAAATCATTCAAGTACTCATTAAAATCTATTATACTTTTTCCTAAAGATGATAAATTATCCGCTAAAGATAAAAGATAATCACACCTTTTAATAACTTTATCAATATCACCAATTAAAATAGCTTTTTCATAAAAATCAAATTCATCTATTATAGTTTCTATTAATTTTTTACTAGACATTGTATCTAATTTCTTAGCGATATTATCACATTTTTTAAATAAATCACTATTATAATAATTGTTATTTACAAAATAATTTATAAATACTTCATCTTTTTCATTATATAAAAAACTTCTTAAAATTGAATAAAAATCATATTTAAATTTTTGTTTATAATCTTTATTATAAATACACACTATTAAATCAATTAAATTTTTTAATACTAAAATATCTTTTTCATTAGTTATTTTTTCATCATAATATATTAAAAGTGGTAAATCTAAATATTCAAAGATCTTTTTATATATTTCAAAACCATTTTTTCTATCTATTAATATACAAAAATCATCATATTTACATGGTCTTAAAGTCTTTGTTTCTTTATCTAAAACTTTATAACCACTTAATAATTTTTCTTTTATATCACCAGCAATTATAAAGGCTTCATATTCAGTATCACTATATTTTTTATCTTCTTTATTATAAACTAAAACATCTAAATCATCAGTATTAACACTATTTTCAGAGTATACAGTATTACCAAAAACCATTTGATGACTTTCTTTATAATTTGCTCCTCCAAAATCATCATCCATAAGTAAATTAAATATCTTATTAATATTTTCTAATACTTTATCTCTTGAACGAAAGTTTTTAAGTAAATCAATTTTAATTCCTCCATCCTCTTTTGAATATTTATCATATTTATTTTTAAATATCAAAGGATTAGCATTACGAAAACGATAGATAGATTGTTTAATATCACCAACCATATAAACATTATTATTTGAAATTAAATTTACCAATGTTTCTTGTAAATCAGAGGTATCTTGATATTCATCAACCATTATTTCTTTGAATGAGGAAGAAATTTCTTTTTTAGTATTTGGAATTTTAGCAATTTTAATTGCCATCTTTGCAATATCATTAAATTCAAAAGAAGCATATTTTTCTTTATAACTTAATACTTTTTCATCAAGTTCATTAATTATTTTAATAATTGCTTTAGCATAAGTAATAGTTTCTAATAAACAGTTTTTCAAATGATTTTCATCTTTATAAATTAAAATGTTATGTAAACTATCTATTTCTTTTTGAAGTTTTTCTTTAGAAATTTTTAAATCTTCCTCACTATTTTTAGGAAGCGCAGGAACTTTTACATTAGTATAACTTTTGTATTCTTCATAAGTTTTTGCACTTAAAATCGGATTTACTACATTAATTACCTTTTCATAATATTTTTCATCACAGTTATAAGATAAATTATCTAAATATATTTTGATTTTATCAACTTTCTTATTTATTAGTTCATAAAAGTTTTTAACTATACTTTCAATGTTTTTTTCATTATAAAAATTGTTAACATAGTTATTTAAATATTCCTCTTTTTCAGGTAATCTTTCTAATAATTCATTTAATGAAAGAATCTCCCTTCTTAAAGGGGTATCATCTTTAACCATTAAGTCATTTACCATTTTTAAAAAGTCAGTATCTTTTTGTTCATATAAAGTTTCAAATACTTCGTCTAAAAAAGTAGTTTTTATATTCTTAGCAATTTCATTATCTAAAATACTTATATCTTTAGGAATATTAAGTAAATAATGATATTTTTTTACTATTGATAATGCAAATGAATCAAATGTTGTAATATAACTTCCATCAATAAGATCAAGCTGACTATGCAAGCTTTCATCTTTTGTAATTGCCTCTCTAATGCGATCTTTCATTTCCATTGCCGCAGCATTCGTAAATGTTAATATTAAAAGTTCATTAATATTTATACCTTTTTTTAATTTAGTAATAACTCTTTCTGTAAGAACCGCTGTTTTACCAGAACCTGCCCCTGCAGAAACTATAATATTTTTGCCACATTCATTAATTGCTTTTTCTTGGTCAGCAGTCCACGCCATCGTTATCCTCCGTTTCTATTATTACTTCATCTTTTATAGACTTATAACATATATCCTTAAATTTACAATACATGCAAGATATATTTTTACCATTATAATTTTTAGGATTAATATCAAAATTAGAGTCCTCAATATTATTAATCACTTTATCTATTTGTTCATCAACTTTATGGTAAATTTCATCCATTTTTTCATTAGATAAAACTTTACTATAACTATAAAAGTTGCCATCTTTTTTTAGTTTTAAACCCTTAATAACTTTCGATGATTCATAATCTTTATCAAGTTTATTTATAATACTTCCATCTATATTTGAGTAACCAGTAAGTTTTAAAGAATCTTTTTTTCTTTCTAATAATGATTTATTTTCATCATATTTATTATCAAGTAAATATACTTTTTGAATATAAAAACCACATATTAAAGCATCTTTATAATTATTTTTTATTAAATATAAATATATAGGAAGTTGTAAATTTAATCCATAATCAATTAAATCCATTTTAACATCTATATCATAAGTTTTATAATCGACTATTGCATAATATGTTTTATCACGAATAGTTTTATACATTAATTTATCTATAAATCCTTTATATAAAACATCAAGTTTACTTTTTTTATTAACATCAAATTCTTGTTCAAGCATATATTCATTTAATAAAGAATAAGTATTTTGCTCTTTTATAGTTTCAATTGCAAAAATCATATCTTTTTCCATTTTAAATATATAAAACTTTTCTTTTTCAGTAAAAATTCTATTCGAAGAATCCATATATTTAATAATTTCATTATGAACATCTATTTCTTTATCAATTGACAACTCTAAAATATGATGAAAAAGTGATCCTAAAAATGCTGCAAAAGTATCTTCATAAACATCTAGTCTAAGAACATTATTAATAAGGTATTTAAACCCGCATTCATTATAACCTTCCATACTTGAATATGATAATGATAACTTATTTTTAAATATTTTATTCATTAACTCGAAAGGAACTTTTTTATATGTATTATCATACAATTTATAATCTATTTTATAATTATTATATAAAGTTTTTAATTCTTCGTTTACTTCACTATATTTATAAAATCTATCAAGTAAAGAGCATAGTTTTATTTTATTATATTTATTTGAATAATTTAAAGGTACCCTATCAGTAATAGTTTCCATATTCATTTCACTAATTAATGTTGAGGGTAAAAAAGAACCACTTTCACTTTGAAGTTTATAACTTATAAATAAATTTTTAAGTTTTTGAATATTATAAATTAAATTTTCTTTATCTTTTTTAGCCAGTTCATAAGACTTTTCTAGTCCTAATAGACTTTTTTCCTCATCTAAAAGATAATCTTCATCTTTATAAATAGTTGGATATGTTTTTTGATTAAATCCAAGTAAAAATACAGAATCATCCTCGTTTACGCTATCAAAAGTGGAAAGCTCTACTGCATTATCATATTTTATTTCAGGTAAATATGTATTTTGAAGTAAATAAATAATATCCTCCTTTACAGATAATTTATCCTCTATAAATGTAAACTTATTTATTACACTTAATAACTTATTTACTACTTTAGTTGAGTATTTATCCTTAACTTCTTCGATAACTTTAGTTAAATCAGATGTAAAGTTACTAATTAAATATTTACTAGCAAGTGTAAAGTATAAACAAATATTGTCATTTAGATTTACAGGTATATTATACATTTTAAATACTCTTTTTACTATATTTATATACTCATTATCACTTATAATTAGTTTAATTTTATTTATATCTACACCATATTTAACAAGTTTACATATTTGACATGCTATATAATTAACTTCATCATCAATATGTGTAAATCTATATACTTTTTTTGAATATAAAGTTTTATTTTCTTTGTTAACTATTTTAACATTACAAACATTTTTTATATTATCAAGAAGTTTACTTAAAAAGTTCTCAATATAACCTAAATTATATATAATTATATCTTTACCTTTTAAACTATTTATAAATAATTCATCAGTTTTTAATAGCTTATTTTCTATTAAATCTTTTTTTAAATTAACTAAAAAATCTAATTTATCATTATCATATTTTTTATCACTTACATAGTAAATATTATCAAGATATTCTTTTGCAACCTCAATTTTAACATTATATTTTTTTCTAACATAATAAAGAGTTTTTTCATCATATGAAAAAGTTAGTGCTTTAATAAAATCACTTTTACTTAAAAATTTAATTGGTAATAATTTATCAGATTCATTTAATTTTTTTAATAAATTATTCTTTTCGTTATTACTGCATACAATTATTGTGTTATTTTTTATTTCTAATATATCCATAAAATAAGTATAGCATAAAAAAATTGATAAAACTACCTAGTCTTACCAAAATTTCTTTCTAAAAATGTATCATAATTTAATTTTTTATTATTTAATTTTTTTAATTTTTCATAAAGTGCTGAATATTTAGTATTTTCTAAATGTCTTTTATAATAATTAATATATTATTAACTATTCATATCATTTTTAAAGTTGGCAAAATTATGAACAAAACTTTTACCACAAGAAAATATTATATATTTTTTATTGCCTAAAAGTTTTATTTCATTATCCGTTATATAAATTACATCTTCTTCGGGTAAATAAATCGTTTTATGTTTTTTAGAATAATCAATTAAATACTTTTGATTTTTTTTAAAATTTTTTTTATTTAAATGACATAATATAGAATAATCATTTAGAAAATTTAAGCCATTAAAATTTTGATAATTAGTTAAATTCTTGTCCTCTAAGAAACAACTATTAATATCTTTACCAAATATTATTGCACCTGCACTTGCACCAAACACTATGCCGCCTTTTTTTAAATACTCAACTATTTTTTCACAATTTGAATTATTATGTAACTCTCTTAATAATTTATAAGTATTTCCACCACCAATAAACACTAACGAATAATCAAAAAAATTTTTTCTAGATAATTCTAGCGAACTTCTTATCATTTCAAAATCTTTTGCACCAAAAAAAGATATTTCATTTTTAAACCAATTATAACAGCTATCATACTTATTTTCATCCATAGCAAGTGGAATATACAAAATTGGTTTATCTTTTTGCATAACTTTTGCAATTTTTTTATATGCAATTTCTAGTTGACTTCCACTGCCACCACCACATAAAAATAATTTCATTTTTATTTCCTTTCTATTTCCTCATTAATCATTTCATAATGATAAACAATATCTCTATCATAATAGACTATTTTACCACTTGGAAGTAAAAGCATTCTTGAAATACCAAGGTTATCAACAAAATCAAGGTTATGAGAAACCACAAGCATTGTACCTTCATAAGTTTTAAAAGTATCAGCAATAATAACTTGTGTCATCGGATCTAAATGGTTTGTAGGTTCATCAAGTAAAAGTGTATTTGCTCCCTTTAAAGCAACTTTTGCAAGGGCAACTCTTGATCTTTCACCCGGAGATAAAACCTCAACTTTTTTATAAATATCATCCCCAGAAAATAAAAAACTTCCAAGTATTTTTCTTATTTCAAAATCTCTTAGATTAAACTCTGTAAAATTATCTAATATTGATTTACTATTATCAAGTATCTCGTGTTCTTGAGCATAATAAGAAATTGTAGTTTTATCATTAATTATAATATTTCCCTCGGTTGGAGTAAGAAGCCCCATAATAAGTTTTAATAAAGTAGTTTTACCAATACCGTTTTCTCCAACTACTAAAAGTTTTTCTCCCCTGGTTAAATCAAATGTTAAATTTTGATATAAAAGATTATCTTTTGTATAACCAAATGTTAGATTTTCAACTTTTAAGGGTGTTAAATAACTTTTTTCATTTATTTTAATATTAAATCTTGTATATTTATTTGCTTTTTCAAGTACAACTTTTTCTTTTTGGAGTTTCTCTAATTTTTTAATTCTATCTTTAGCAATATTTGCTTTCTTTTCATTACCTCGAATATATTTATTAATTATACCTTTTAACTTTTCTTCCTCTTTTACTTGTTTTTCATAAAGTCTTTCTTTTGCTTTATCTTTTTCACTTTTTATCTTTAGATATTTTTCATAATTTCCATTATAAAGAAAAACATTTTTCTTTATTTTATCTACATATAAAGTTTTTGTTGTAACTTTATTTAAAAAATCTATGTCATGAGAAATTACAAGTACAAGTCCATGATAATTTTTTATAGTATTTTCAATATAATCTTTTGTATCTAAATCAAGATGATTTGTAGGTTCATCAAGTAAAAGAATTTCTGGCTTTGAATAAAGTAGTCTTGCAAATGCTACTTTTGATTTTTGTCCACCAGAAATATTTTTAAGTTTTAAATCAAGTAGTTTTTCAGAAATATTCATACCCTCGATTATTTTAAGAAGTATGCTTTCTGCATTATATTCATCATAATACTCTAATTTATTTTGATTTTTAGTAATCTTTTTAAAAAGATAATTTAATTTTTTATCATCTTTTTCTACTGCTATTTGTTCATATAAGGAAGTTATATTATCCTTTAGTTTTTGAATTGGTCTTCCTAAAAGTAAATATTCAAAAACAGTTATATCATCATTTGGTATTTCATCAGTAATTACCTGGGGAAGATATCCTATTAAATCTCTATTTTTTACAGTTATTTTCCCAGAGTCTGGTGAAATATTTCCAAGTATTAAATTAAATAATGTTGATTTACCTGCACCATTTACTCCAACTATGCCAATTTTATCATCATCATTAAAATGAACAGATACATCATTAAATATCTCCTGAAGTCCAAATGACATATATAAATGTTCTATATTCATACTTTTACCTCTTTTGCAAATAGATTATATTAAAAAAAGTGATTTAAGTCAATAAACCACTAATCCATAATTAAATGTTCAAGTAATTTTTCATCATTAAGAGTTACACTGATTTTCTCATATATTTCTCTTTTTATAGTGTCAAAAATAGTTTCACCAAATTTAACCCTTCCCAAATTAATCTTTAAAATGACCAAACATTGCTCTTTTTTCATATTTTTCATTTAATAAATCTAGTGAATTTATAATATTTTGAACAGAGCATTTCTCATATAAATCATCAGGTACTTTTAAATCACCTTTATTTGAAGTTATATATATTGCAAGAGGATTTTTAAGACCAATAGCATAAGAAAGTTGAACAAGAACATATTCTAAATTATCATTATTTTTTAAAATATCTTTTGCAATAACTCTAGCCATATAAGCACCAGACCTATCAACTTTACTTGGGTCTTTACCAGAAAAAGCTCCTCCGCCTACTGGAGCAAAACCTTGATAAGAATCCACCACAATCTTTCTTCCAGTAAGACCTGCATCTCCAGTAAAACCACCTATTAAAAATTTACCCGTTGGATTTAAAATAAATTTTTCAACTTCAATATTATATTCATTACATATACTTTTGCAAGTATCAATTAATATTTCATCTGTTTTATCTCTTTCTTCTTCAGTATTTTGATAACAAATTACAAAGTCTTTTATTTTAACTAATTTATTATTTTCATAATAACCAGTTATTTGAGCTTTACCATCTGGTAAAAATCTTTTATCTTTTTTTCTAAGTTCATCATAGAAAATAGAAAGTTTCTGAAGTATTACCATAGAGGTAGGAAGATACTCTTTAGTATCACGGCATGCATAACCAAACATCATACCATTATCACCAGCACCATGAACTTTATCATTTGTTCCTAGTGCTATATCAATGCTTTGAACACCAAGATTATTAATTATTTCGTAATTTTCATCATAGCCAACATCATTTAAAACTTTTTTTACTATACTTGAAACATTTACTTTTGCACTACTTGTAACTTCACCAGTTACAAATATTTTACCTTTTCCTCCCATTACTTCAATTCCACATCGTGAGGATTTATCTTCACTTAAATATGCATCTAAAAGTGCATCACTAATTTGGTCACATACTTTATCTGGGTGACCACGAAATACTATTTCGTTACTAAAAATTTTCATTTATACTCCTTTTCTTTTTTCATCTTAAAAGAAAATGCTTAATAAAACTTTCCTCCTTTCATAAAAAAACATCCAAGATAACAATATCTTGAATGATAAAGTTATCTTATAGATCTAGCATTACCACCTAATTTAATAGGTTGGTGTGACTTCAACGGGCTAGTCCCTCCATCACTCTTTATAAGATGTAATTAAATTATAACACTTTGTTTTAGTTAAGTCCAACTTTTTTCTTCATTTGGTTCATTTTTTCATAAGCAAGTTTTCTAGAGTTTTCTTTACCCTTATTTAATATTTCTTCGAGTTTACCAGAACTTATAATATGATTATATTTTTCTTGAATATCACTAATCATCTGTGATGTTAATGATGCAACATACTTTTTAAAATTACCATAACCTGCTGTTTTATATTCATTTGCAATATCCTCTGTAGTTCTTTTAGAAATAACACTTGCAATATTAAGTAAATTTGAAATACCTGGTTTATTTTCTTCATCAAAATAAACTAAATTTTCACTATCTGTAGTTGCTCCCATAATCTTTTTAGTAACCATTTCTGGGCTATCGAATAAAGATATAACACCATTTGGATTTGTTTCAGACTTACTCATTTTTTTGGTAGGATCTTTTAAATCTTTAATCTTAACTCCCTCTTTACTAATTAAAGGCTGTGGAAGTTTAAAAGTTTGGCCATATTTATTATTAAATCTTTCTGCTATGTCACGGGCGATTTCAACATGTTGTTTTTGATCAATACCTACTGGGACAAAATCAGAATCACAATACAAAATATCTGCGGCCATTAAAATTGGATATGTTAAAAGTCCCACAGTAAAGTTTTCTTTGCCTTTAGATTTTTCTTTAAATTGAATCATCCTTGAGGCTTCTCCATAATAAGTGTTGCACTCTAAAATCCATGAAATCATTGGAATATATTCATTATCTGATTGAATATAAACAACTACTTTCTCTGGATCAATTCCACATGCGATATACATTGCAATAAACTTTTTAATTCTATCTCTTAAAGTATTTGGATCTTGATATTCAGTAAGTGCATGAAGATCTGCTACAAAAAGATAGACTTCATTATTTTCATCATTAGAAAGCTCAACCATTTGTGATATTGCTCCAATATAATTGCCTAAAGTAAGTTCTCCTGTTGGTTTTAATCCTGTTAATATTCTTTTTTTCATTTTTATCCCTCTTTCTTAAAAAAAATCTTATCCTCAACAGTTAGGATAAGATTTAAGTTCTTATTAATGCCACCTAAAAAGTGCAATTCATGTACAATTATACATGCTACTTTGTTAACGAAGTTAAGTACTCCGTGCTAGCCTACTACTATTTCGGTAGCCTCTTGAAAGCCCATTTCGTATATTACCCATTTATAACTTTCCACCATCAGTTACTCTCTTTAAAACAAATAATATCTACTTTTCTTTCTCATTGATTTACAAATTAATTGTATAACTATATTTTTTCTTTGTCAATAGATAAAAATTTATATTATAATTCAAATTGAGAATTATAAAGTTTAGCATAAAAGCCATCTTTTTTCATAAGTTCATCGTGAGAACCTTGTTCTATAATATTACCCTCATTCATAACAAGTATTAAATCTGCATTTTTTATTGTTGAAAGTCTGTGGGCAATTATAAATGAGGTTTTATTCTCCATTAATTTATCCATAGCTTTTTGCACAAGTTCTTCGGTTCTTGTATCAACATTTGAAGTCGCTTCATCAAGTATTAAAAGAGGCGCTTTTTCACACATACCTCTTGCAATAGTAAGAAGTTGTTTTTGTCCTGCAGAAATATTATCATTTTCAGATATTACTGTATCATAATTATTTGGAAGTGTTTTAATAAAATGATCTAGTCCAATATATTTACATACACTTTCAATTTCTTTATCAGTAATTTTGGAATTATTATATCTAATATTATCTTTAACAGTTCCTTCGAAAAGCCATGTATCTTGAAGTACCATTGTAAATAAACTATGAACATTTTCTCGTGTTAAATCAGAAATACTTTTACCATCAATAGTTATATCACCATCATGAATATCGTAAAACTTCATAAGTAAATTAACCATTGTAGTTTTACCAGCACCAGTTGGACCAACAATTGCAATCTTTTGGCCTGATTTTACATCTGCAGAGAAATTTTTAATAATTGTTTTGCCATTATCATCATATTTAAATGATACATTTTTAAACTCTATATTACCTTTTACATCATTTTTAAGAAGCTTATCTTTATTTTCTTCTTTAGACATTTCCTCTTCATCTAAAAATTCAAATACTCTTTCTGAAGAAGCTAAAGCTGACTGAATAAAAGTAAACTCTTGAGCAATTGAGGATAGTGGCATTGTAAATAATCTAACATATGTAATAAATGCAATAATAACACCAAATGATATTTTACCATTCATAGTAAGAAGTGCTCCAACGATACATACTGCAACATAACCAAAATTACCAACAAAACCCATCATTGGATGCATAAGTCCAGATAAGAACCCACTTTTTCTACTGCATTCACTTACCTCATTATTTATTTTATCAAACTTTTGATTTGCATCATCTTGTCCATTATAAACTTTAACAACATTTAATCCTGAATATATTTCTTCGATGTGACTATTAAGTTTACCTAAACCCTCTTGTCTTTTTACAAAATATTTTTGACTTTTTAAAAGAATAATTGCCATAAATACAAAACCTAATAACGATGAAATTATAGCTGTAACACTCATAAGAGCATTAGTTTTAAACATCATTATAATTGAACCTAATAAAAGCGTTACATTACTAGCAAGAGCTGATAATGAATTATTAAGTGTTTGAGCAAGGGTATCAACATCATTTGTTACTCTTGAAAGCACATCACCAGTTTGATGATTATCAAAATATTTAAGTGGTAAAGTATTTATTTTATGTGAAATTCTTCCTCGAAGTTTTCTTGCAAAATTATTTGAAACATGTGTCATTGAAAAAGATTGTAAAAAGTTAAATATTGCACTTACAAAATATATTGTTAAAAGTATAATACAAATATTTTTAATTTTATCAATATTCATTTTAGGTTTAATTACCTTTTGAATACTTTCTGGCATTTCATCAAGTGCTTTATATAAATCATTTGCATTCATATTTTTATTAAGATTTTGTGAAATTTTAGCATACTCTATTTGATCACTTGCATTTACTATTACTCCATCAATTTCAATATCTTTACCAAAAGAAGTAGTAAGGCTTTCATTTAAAATATTTAAATTTTTAGTATTAATAACTAGTCCTTTTTGAATTTCATCAGTTAATTTAGAAAGCCTATTTGGAGCACTAATTGTTAAAGTAGAACCAAAAATTGCTAGAATTAAACTTATGAATATAAGTACTTTAAAAGGTTTTAATTCTAAAATTAATCTTTTTAAAGAACCTTTAAAGTCTTTAGCATTTTCCATTTTTTTATTATGCATTTTCAAGCTCCTTTCTAGAAAGTTGGGAATATGCTATTTCTTTATAAACATCACAATTTTTTAATAACTGTTTATGTGTTCCTATTCCCACTACATTACCATTATCAAGTACAACAATTTTATCAGCATTAAGTATTGTACCTATTCTTTGAGCCACAATTAAAGTTGTTGCATCTTTCACATTTTCTTTTAAAGCTTTTCTTAAAACAGAATCAGTTTTATAATCAAGAGCGGAAAAAGAGTCATCAAAAATATATATTTCTGGATCTTTAGCAATTGCTCTTGCAATAGAAAGTCTTTGTTTTTGTCCACCAGAGACATTGGTTCCTCCGGAAGCTATATGTGAATCTATGCCTTTGTCCATTTTAGATACAAAATCATATCCCTGTGCAATTTTAAGTGCTTCCTCAACTTTTTCTTTAGTAATTTTTTTATTAGATTTACCATAAGAGACATTATATTTAACAGTTCCATCAAACATAACAGCTTTTTGAGAAACATAACCAAGTTTATTATGTAAAGATTCAAAAGTATAATCTTTTACATTAACACCATCAATTAAAACTTCTCCATCGGAAGCATCATAAAATCTTGGAACTAAGTTAATAAGTGTACTTTTACCACTACCAGTTGAACCTATAAAAGCAATAGTTTGACCTTTTTCTGCTTTAAAAGAAATATTTTTTAGTAAATATTCATCAGCATCTGGATATTTAAATGAAACATTTTTAAATTCAACAGTACCTGTTTCTTTTGTATCACCATTAAATAAACCTTCATTAACTGTTAATTTTTCATCAAGAACTTCGTTAATTCTGGTTGCGGACACATTTGCTCTAGGAAGCATCATAAATATCATAGAAAGCATTATAAATGACATAATTATTTGCATTGCATAAGTTGAAAATACAACCATATCACCAAAAAGTGTAAGTTTATCAGCCATTATAGAATTATTAATAAGATTTGCACCGATAAAATAAATACCTAAAGTTAAAGTATACATTACCATTTGCATAACTGGTTCCATTACAGCAAAACATTTTTGGTTAAATAGTTGTGTATTTGTTAAATCATCATTTTCTTTTTGAAATTTATCCTCTTGGAAATCCTCAGCATTAAAAGCACGAACTACTCTTATACCAGTTAAATTTTCTCTTGTTACACGATTAACTTTATCAATCAATTTTTGAACTAAAGAAAATCTAGGTAAAACAATACTTGTTATAATGGCTATCGTTGTAAGAAGGACTAATACGCATACTGCAGTAAGAGCACTCCATTGCCAACTTTTATTAAGTATTTTTAGTATTGCCCATCCTGCAGTCATCGGAGCTTTTATCAAAAGTGATAATCCCATTGATAATACTAATTCAATTTGACTAACATCATTTGTTGTTCTTGTAATTAAACTACTTACAGAAAAATTTTTTACTTCAGCAGTGGCTAAATCCATTGTCTTTGTAAATACTTTTTTACGAATATTTTTTGAAAATGTTGTTGATACATAAGTTAATATATAACTAGTTATTACCGCTCCGACAAGTGAACCAAAAGCACAAAGTAGCATATAACCACCATTTTTTAATATTTCACTCATCTTACTGCCTTCGGTTTGAACAAGAACTGTAATATTACTCATATAATCTGGCATTTTAAGTTCTAACCAAACTTCACTAAAAATAATTACAGCACATATTAAAATTAATAAATAATCTTTTTTTCTTAAATTTTTAAATAATTTTCTCATTTCTTTCCTCCTTTAAATTTTCTGTCATTTTAGATAAAACATTTATAAATGTATTTAAATCTTTTTCAGTTATATCCTTAAGACAAATATCCTCGATCTTTTTAATTTTTTCTTTACTACTATTAAAAACTCTTTGAGCATTACTACTTAAAACAATCTTTTTAGTCCTAGTATCAGTATTATCAGTAATTCTTACAATTAAACCATTTTTTTCCATAGTAATTAAAACGCTTGATACTGTAGCTCTTGAAAGTCCTAAAACTTTTTCAAATTCTTTTTGAAGTGCACATTTTTTAGGCCTACTTATAATATATTCCATAATTTGAATTTGAGTAGTAGTTACACTAGGATACTTTGGCATATCTTTAACACCTATACTATTAATTACTAATTGATGAAATATTTTTATATCTTTTAAAACATTATTATCCATAACAACCTCACATACTTCTTTATGCACTTTCTAATTATAACATTACAATCTATTTTGTCAATGCCCTTACAAAATAAAAAACTCAAAAATTGAGTTTAATTACATTATAAATTATCTAATATCTCTTTTAAAGCTTCCTCTAGTGTATAAGTTTTACGACCATTTAAAAGTTCTAATTCTGCTTCTTTAATTTTTTCATTAACATATTTTAAATAGTCCTCTTGCATACTTTAGTAACACCTCCATGATAAAAATTATACTACAAATATTTATTTTTTTATACTTCTTATAAAATTAGGTTCATAATATTTTTTATTAACTAAAGACTTAGCATCATTTAAAGTAATGATATCTTTACCAATATTTTCAGAAAGTAGTTTGTAAAATAAAGTTATAAAATCAACTAAATTTATATCTTTTCCTTTATACATTTCTAATAACTTTTTATTACTTTGAACAAATTCATCAAAATAGTTATCCACTAAAAAGATCATTATTGATTCATTAAATGTATTAACATTTCTTTTTAAAATATCATCTTTATCACTAAAGAAATAATCGTCTGTATCTATAGCATAAAGTTCATTTTTATTTTGCATTAAATTATAAATAAGATCATATATTACAATACCTTCATTAGATATTTTAATTATATCTTTATACATATTTAATATTCCTGTCATAAATTCTAAAAGATTTATATCAAGAGGATTTGTTTTATATAAATTTTTAGCTTTAATATAATCTGCTATATATCCAACTACATGTCCATTAACAGTTATTACATCTATTGGAAATATAAAATAAGTAAGTTCAATTGAATTAAATTTTAAGACTTCCCCTTTTGAGGGATAATCATATAAAAAAGGTTCATCAAAGCAATGAAAAATTTTTATGACTTTATCAATTTTTGGATTATAGTAGCAAGTACCATCTCCTCCTCCACCTGAAAGCCTTCGTATATTTTTTAAAGTGTATCTTAACTTTTCCTTACTTATTTCCATATTATCCTCGACAAGTATGTATACTATCACATAATAATTATACTTGCAAGAAAAAAGGGTAATTATTTTTTCTTTTTACTCTTTTTTGAATCCTCTAAAATATTATATACTTCCTCGTCAGTTTCATCCTTCATTTCATTTTTGATTTCTTCTATTTTATCATCTATTTCTTTTACTGTAGGAACATCTTTTTTAACTTTTTTCTTTTTCTTTGATATAGTACATAATAATATTAATGATAAAAGTGTTAAACTAGCAAAAAATATTACGGCATACATAAGCATTTGATTATTTTTTTGAATAATTTTAATATAACTATCATCATATTTTACAGCACTATTATCTTTAGTATCATATAAATATAAACCTTCTTCATTTGTATCAACATTTAATGCTTTAATAATTTTAAATCTATTTGATTTACTAAGTTCTAAACACTCTACAGAATTATTATTAATTGTTACATTACCTTTTTCATATTTATCAATAGTTTTATCCATTTTAAGTGGAAAAAGTGTTATATTACCAAATATAAATTCTGTATATTTTTGATATTTACCATCATTATATATAAATAATGATATATTACCATTTTCATCTTTTAAACCTACTAAAGTAAAATCAGTAATTTGGCTATAAAATGCTGGAATTTCCATTTCATTTATTGTAACTGTTTTTTCAATAAAACTATTAGGTTTTTGTAACATACTTTTTACTTTAACAATAGTAAATTTAGTTTCATCAACTTCAACCTCTATTGGGTTTTTATCAATTACCTCAACATTTAATTTATATGTTTTTTCACTACCATTTTCTGCGACAACAACAATGTTAAATGAATTATTTCCTTGAGTTACTTCAAGTTCTCCTTCTCCATTAACTTTTGCTTTATTATCTTCGACATAAGCTATTACTTTTATTTTAGTAACATCTTCATCAACTTTAACAGTATATTCTAAAGTATCTTTATTAAATACTGGACTAATTTCATAACCTTCAACTTTTATATCTTTTAAATTGTTATTGCTTGATAAACTTGCTTGATATTCAGAATATGTTATTGCTCTAACATTTCTTTTTCCATTAGTTACTTCGAATATACTTTCATCAAAACCAAATACTGTTGAAGCATCTATGTAAAATGATGCATTTCCACTTCTATTTGCCTTAAATGTATAACGATAACTTACCGCTTTAGTTGAATTATTTTGAACTACACCAGCATAATGAAGTCCTACGTCACTAGATACTAAAGAAAATATATTTTTATCATAATTTAAATTATATTCCCAAGAACCTAATGGTGATGATGACGAAATTGTAACGGTAACAGTTATATTATTACCAACGATTATTTGTGATGCTGAAGTATTTACACTAATTGTTGCTCCCGCAGCATTTACCTTTGTTATAAATGTAAATAAAGTAATTATCGCTATAAAATATTTAAATATTTTTTTCATTTATCCTCCTTTTTATTTTATTGTTGTATATCCTAAAATATGCTTTTGAACTATAAGTAAATCTTTAATATCCACTGATCCATCGCTATTTACATCAGCTGCCTTTAAAAAACTACCACTTAAATTAATATATCCCAAAATATGTTTTTGAACTTTTAATAAATCAGCAATATTAATATTTGCATCTCCAGAAGTATCTCCCTTTATAGCAATTGAATAAGTTCTTGTATCATCACCATTTTTAATAGTTATTTCATCACCAGTTGCTAACAGACCACTTTTATTATTATTAAAACTAATTTCTGCTGAAGAACATGATTTTAAGAATAATTCTCTTAATGCCTCAGCTGTATAACCCGCAGTTAAAATAAATGATGATTCACTTACCGGTACTGCCGAAGAAGCAACAATATCATTTACTGATACATTAGCACCCTCTGTTTTAATAATATTTACAATATAATCTTGTACACTTCCATTTTCAGCAGTCACTTTTATTGTTACAACTGTTTTATCTCCAGTTAAATTAATTTCACCAACGCCTTTAATGCTAGCCTTAGAATTAATCACTTCACCTGCAACTAAAACTTTATTAATACCTGAACCTATATAATAATTATATGAAAAATTATCGTGACTAAAACCATTTATAGTTTTACCATTAATAGTTAAATTTTTTAAATGATTATTAGGATTACCTCCATTAGGAAGCATTGAAACATTACTTGGCATGTTATCATAAACAGGAATTACAAATTTATAATTAACTGAATTTAATAAATCCATTTCTTTATAACCATCATATGTTATTGAAGCTTCATTTGCAGCACCTCTTATATTTGTCATATATTGATGTGCATAAGCCGCATATGCTGAATATGAACTTACATTAAATTTTTGAAAATATGAAGTATCTTGCCCTTTTGAAATATAATAATATGTTATAAAATTTGCTCCACCCTTAATAGCATTATCAAGGGAAAGCCAAGGTCTTAAATAACTTGTACCACTTACAGCCCATACAAGTCCATCATATACACCAGTATTTGCACCAATATTATATGGATTATAAACAGGATAATAAGTATTTCCGTTATAAGTTATTGTACTTCCTTTTAAAGAATTACCAGTATAATTACCTCCGGTTTCTTGTTTAATTCTACTTGCTAAATAAATTGCATTAGCATTATATGTTTTACCGGCTTCATATATAACACTAGATTTTTCTTTAATATCTTTTCCATTTAAAATTGCATTAATAGCCTCAACAGTTTGATAACTTTCATCAAAAGATAGTTTTTCAAACATAAATATAAATCTTTCATCTAAAAAGTTTCGAGGATCCATATAATATGCAACTACTTCTTTTGAGGCAGCATACCAATTACTTCCCTCCATTACTTTAAATGTATCAGTTAAATAATCATAACTTCCTGATTCAGTACTAAAATATCCTTGATAATTAGATTGAATAAAACTTTTACCTATAATACTTTCTTTAGAGGTAGCTACATCAAATGGAAGTCCAGTAATATCAGCATTAAATGTCCAGTTAGGATGTTTTTCTTTTAAAGAACATAATCCATTCCAATATGTATTTGGAAATCCTAAACTAGCCATTTCTTTTTCACAATCCGTATTTGCATCCACAGGAGTATCTTTTTCTTCGTATAAAGTTATATAACTTGCACAAACAAAGCCAACATTTTGTCCTGAATAATAAATTTTATACCAGCCATCAGGACAACCTTTTTCATTTGGAAATAATGTTTTTTCTACTAAATCGAATGTTGCACTAACACCAAGTTTTTTTATTGAGCGATAATTAGTACCAGGTCCCTCCCTTAAATTAACATCATTATAATCTACTCTAAGCTTTTCTTTTGCATTTACAGTAGAATATATTAGGATACATGACAAAACAAAAAATATTTTTAAGAACTTTTTCATTTTATCACTACCTTTCTACTCTTTTACATTATATCACAGATTTATATATTTTTTTACAAAAAGTGACAAGTGTTGACATCTTCTTTTTCTATACCCGAATATTTATATCAATTTTTCAGTTTTAAATTATCACATTTTTATCTTTTTCAAGTTCTTTTAAACTTTTATCGGGTGTTGGTAAATTTTCAGGCATTGTTCCATCTAATTCTTTAATTGTATTTCTTACCTTTTTACCAACTTCAAAGTGAACTGAATTTGCAGTATACTCATTATCTACATAATCCCTTTTTAATTTAGCATCTGTTTAAGCTATTTTAAATATATTATCTGCAAGTTCTTCACTTCCCATGTTATCTAAAATATCTTCCCTATATCTTAATTTTTTTCTTTTAAAAATATCATCAGCGGTTTCACCATTATATAAGCCTTTATAACCTGCATTATGAAATCTTGCTAAATCTTTTACTCCACTATTAATAGCAGTTTTATTTAAATTATAGTTTCCTTTTTTTGCTTGATTTCTTTGATATATTCTTTTTTCATCTTTGGTTAAACTATTATATTCCTCTTCTAATAATTCTTGTTTTCTAGTTTGAATAGCAAAATATGTTTGAGCAAGAGCTATGACTTTTTTTCTACTATCACCATTTTGAGCGATAAGATAGCATGCATATCTGGATAGTTTATAATCAGAAATTTTTCTTTGGCCACCTTTACCTAAATGTATCATTTTTCCCACTTGGGAAAAATGGTCTAATACATTATTATTACTTATACTGCAAGCAACTTGAGCACTTTCTATTACATTATAAAATTTATCCCATCTTTTATACTCCAATACTTTTTGTAGTTCCCTTGCATACCAATATTCGTTACCATCTTCACCAACATGTTTAATACTTTCAAATATAGTTTCATTTATTTTTTCTAATTCGTTCATTTTCTACCTCACTTTCTAATTTACAATAGTTTACATTTTATACTTTTTTTGATAACTTTGTATTTTTCTCCCTTCATATATATTTATTACCGAAAAATTTCTGATTTCCTCCTTTTTTTGATAATTTTTTTCAAAAAAGGTAAAATTTTACAAATTATTTACATTTTTTATTAATTTAATTTACATTAATTGACATATAAAAAAGTGTAAATATATTTACACAATAAAACTAGAGTTATTTCTCTAGTTAATTTATAAATTATCCAAAAAATACATCTAAAAACATCATAACTGCAAAACCTAGAATTGTAAAAATAGCCATTAAGTCTTTAGATTTATTAGTTTGACTTTCTGGTATAAGTTCCTCTACTACAACATATATCATCGCTCCTGCGGCAAATGCAAGTAAAAATGGTAAAATAGTTCTAACTTTTAAAACAAGTAATGCTCCGATAACACTTGCAATTGGTTCGACAATTCCAGTTAAACTACCAATTAAAAATGCTTTTTTAGAACTCATACCATCTCTTTTAAGTGGTAAAGATACTGCTGTACCTTCAGGGAAGTTCTGAAGTCCTATTCCAAATGCAAGTATTATTGCGGATATTAATGTAGCCCCTTGTAAATTATATCGAAGTGATCCAAAGGCAACACCTACAGCAAGTCCTTCAGGAATATTATGAAGGGTTATTGAAAAAATTAACATAAATGTTCTTTTAAAGTTTTTTGCTTTTTCATTTTTTTTAATTATTTTAGGAAATATTTTATCACCGATAAAAAGTAAAAGGCCTCCGCATATAAAACCTATTGTAACTATAACGGATCCATTAATATTTAAATTTTCTGCCATAGAAAGTGCTGGTGAAATAAGTGAGAAAAACGATGCCGATATCATTACGCCTGCAGCAAAACCAAGCATAGCATCAAGTAGCGTTTTATTAACTTTTTTAAACAAAAACACAACCATTGCTCCCAAAATAGTAATTAACCAAGTAAATAAACAAGCAACAAAGGCTAAAAAAATATTATTATAATTTGAAAGATAATTAATCATATTAAAAATACACCTCATAGCATTATATTTTCTATAAGATGCATTAGTTAATTAAAAAGCCTAATTATTTTTTCTTTTTTGTTTCCTTAAAAATTAAAGATACTACAGAACCTATTAAAATTACATAAAGTAAAACATTTTCAAATTTTGGAGAATTCATAACATCATCTATTTTATCAGATACTTTATCAAGTTTATCAATAGTATCTTTAGTTTTTTCATCTTCTTTATTAAGATTATCATATATAATATTATTTTCAGTATTTTCAACATCTTTATTTTTACAATAACCTTCTTCATAAGAAGTATTACTCCATACATTTAATAAATTATTTATTGCATATTTTTGAACTTTACAAAGACTATCAGTATATTTATATTTTCCATATATGTAAGCAACTTGTCCATAACCATTTTTAATAAGTTCTTCCTGAAGTAATGAGCCATCTACCCATACCCATGCAAGAGTTCTTCCATATTTATCTGTTTTATTTTTTTCATACTCTAAAACAATTTCATTTGCATTTGATATTTTATTACATGTATAATCACTAGCCTCTTTTCCAAAAGGCTGCTCACTTACATTTGTACTTACACTTTCTGGAGTATCAATTGCTAAAAACCTTACTTTAATTTCATTTTCATTTACTAAAAAATAAGCCGTATCTCCATCTACACATTTTGAAATTAATGCTTTCTCACTTTCAGCATTAACAGCATTAAAAATTAACAAACTTAAAATAAAAACAACTACTTTTCTCATAATTTAATCATAACACAATTTACATCATAAAAAAAGTATGATACTATAAAATTAGTTATTTTAGTGGAGGGTTTTGTGAAAGAGGAGTTATTAAAAATTATAGAAAATGAAAAAGAGTTAAATGTTACGTACCACGGTATTAAAAAACTTTTAAATTCCTCGAAGAAAAAGATTGATGAAGAACTTAAACATATATTATTCGAACTTGAGTGTGAAGGAAAAATATACGAAGATGATGATTTTATGTATCATAAATTTCCCAAAAATTATAGAGTTGCAACCATAGTCCAAGATAATAATGGAAAAAGTTTTGTTAGAATCGGAAATAACTTTCACGAAATCAAAGATAATAAATTAAATTCCGCTTTAAACGGTGATAAAGTTATTGTAAAAAAAGTTAAGAAAAGTAAAACTTATGAAGTCATAAAAATACTTAAAAGAGCCAAAGGTAAAATTCTTTGTGAACTTAAAATGGATGAAAATAATAACCTATATTTAAAAGATACCCACTCTAAAGGTGAATATAAAATTGGTATAAGTAAGAAAATTCTTAGAAAATATAATTTAGGTCAAAAATTTTTAGTTAATTTATATACAACAAGGTATGATGAATATTATGATGCAGAAATAGATACTGTACTTGGAAATGTATCTAAAATCGAAGAAATTGCTCTTGCTAATGGAACAAACCCAAATTTTAGCCAAGAAACTTATGAAGAATTAAAACATATTCCTACCACTGTTAGTGAGGATGAAATAAAAGGAAGACTTGATCTTAGAGATAAAAGAATTGTTACAATAGATTGTGATACTGCAAAAGATTTAGATGATGCTGTTTTAGTAGAAAAGCTTGAAAATGGTCATTATCTTTTATATGTTAATATTGCTCATGTAAGCCATTATGTTAAATATGATAGTGCTATATTTAAGGATGCTTTTGAAAGAGGAACAAGTTATTATCTACTTAACAAAGTATTTCCAATGCTTCCAAAAGAACTTTCAAATGGAATATGTTCTCTTAATGAAGGTGTTGATAGATTAACTAGAACAGTTATTATGGAATATGATGAAAATGGAAATCAAATAGATTATAGAATTGTAAAAGCAGTTATTAACTCTAAAAAGAAAATGACTTATTCTAATGTTAATAAAATTCTCGAGGAAAACATTATTCCAAATGGTTATGAACCTTTTGAAAAGGATTTAAAAACAGCTTATGAACTTACATCAAAAATAAATAAAAATAAAGTTAGTCAAGGAAAACTTGATTTTGATAGTTCTGAACAAGAAATAATATATGATGAAAAAGAAAATATTAAAGAAATTTATGTAACTAAAGCTCATGCCGCAAATGATTTAATTGAAACCGCAATGATCGAGGCTAACTGCACTATTGCAAGAGACTTTTATTACAAAAGATTACCATTCATTTATAGAAATCATAATCTTCCTGATGTTGAAAGATTTGTTAGTTCAATAAAATTTATTACTTCTTTAGGATTTAAAATAGATAAAATAAAAGATGTTAAAGATCCTCATGTAATTCAAAAAATTCTTAATAGTTTAATGAATAAAAAAGAATTTCCAATACTTTCTTCTTACATCTTAAGAGCAATGGAAAAAGCTGGATATGATATAAATAATACTGGACATTGTGGTCTTGCAGAATTTTGTTATACTCATTTTACCTCCCCAATACGTAGACTATGTGATTTAGTAGTTCATATGTTAATAGATTATTATGAAGAAAAAATTCCTAATGAAGAAGAAATAGAAAAACTAGAAGCAGTATTACAAAGTGCTGCAATACAAGCCTCTATAAAAGAAAGAGATGAAATTAGAGCTGAAGCACAATCAAAGAATTTAAGTGATATTTGGTATATGCAAAATTTTATTAATCAACAATTTAGTGTTTATGTTACAGATATTAATGAAAGTGTTATTAGAGTTAAAACTGATAATTTAGTCGAAGGTATTATTCCATATAAAGAACTTAATTGGCATTATTATTTTGATCCTAAAACTAAACAAATTAAAAATTTAGAAAATGGTAAAATTATTAAAGTTACCTCAAACTTAAATGTTACTTTAGTGGATGCAAATGAAGATGAAAGAGAAATATTCTTTAACTTCCCATTTATCTTAAAAAGAGAAAAACAATTAGAAAGACAAAGAAAAAGAGAATCTATGTATAGATAACTCTTTTTTGTATGCTCTTAAAATCATACTACACCCAATAAAGGGGTGTAAATTTATTTATTTTTAATCTTCGTATGATGTATCTCAATCACATCAAGTTTTATTCTCCGAGGCTCGAAGAATCGAGCCTCGATTATTTAGATTTTTCGGTATTTCTCTATAGCCTAACTTACTGTGTAAACATCATTATATGTTCCACTACCCAATAACTTGGCTTTAGAGGATAGAGAAACGACGGGACGGGCGCCATTATTACTATTCACATAATTGTAGTTCAAAACACCTGACGAATATACATAAAACTCATAAGCATTCCCACTCGAAAAGGAATCATAAGGCGAACCGGACCAATAATCTTGGTTTGTATATAAATAATAAGTACTATTACCTTCTCCATATTTTCCACCAGCCATTGCAACTTCATCTGCTGTTATTAATCCTACTGGGTATTGTAATGCTTTATTTCCTATACTACTTTCCTTTGATGTAAATTTATCACTTTCTTCAGGACAAGTTAATTGTGGACTTTTATTTGTCATTAATCTTCCATGTGCTCCATAATAATAGCTTGCTCCTGTTGATGTCCAAGCTGCTGTTTGTGTTGATGATGCACTTCTATCATTACAAAATATCTGATCCTGTGATACTAATGCTTTTGTTGCACTATCTGTTTCCAATGTTGTTGTTTTATACCAATTATCTATTGTTGTTTTTATTGGACTTGATGTACCATTTCCGTGTTGTCCTTCTTCTGTATACATATAGCCTACATACTCTGCTTTATTTCTACTACTATTAAATGCATAAGTTGTTGCATTGATTTGCGTACCTGTTCCTGTCATATATACACCATTACTTCCTGTTACTGATGAATCTGTCTTTGGATCTGTTGTGCCTGAGTATATCATTCTTATACTGCCATCACCATTTATTCGGATTATTCTCCAGTAGATATCTTTATTGCCATCTTTTCCAAATTTTACCCAGTTATTATCTACTACTCCTCTGTAATAGTAAGATGTTCCAAGGTCATCAGCCTTTTTATACATACCTTTATCATTTGCGGTTGTTACATTTGTAAAAGCACTATCAGGAAGTTCTGTAATATTATCCTTTCCACCATAAGCATTTAATAATGTTATATATGCTGGTGGTATTTCACTTGTACTACAACTATGATTTGTTACATATATTTTTCCAGTAAAGGCTTTTCCCTCAATTGATGTCTGAGGAATAGTTAAGTTATAATATTTTCCTGTTATTGATATATTTTGAGTAGTTAATGTTCCATCACTTTCTATTGTTGCTCCACTTACTAGAGTTCTTTTTAATCCACTCCAACTTGAATCAAAATCAAAGTTCTTTTCATTTGCGAAGTTATTTGTTCCATTTACATTTGATACTTGTAATGTGATTTCTTTATTACCATTTTTTGTAGTCGGACTTTTACCATATACATTACTTCCTGCATCATATTCATAAACTATGTCATATGTACATGTTGTAAGTAAGTTTGCTGCTCCAGTTAAATTTACTGTTAGTGTTGCTGTATTTGAGGCTGCGGCTATTTCATTATTTGAGGCTGTTTGACTCATATTTGCTGCAGGGACTTGTAAATTAAGTTGTGTTGCATTTGAAATAAATGTTGCATCACCAGGAGAAACTGCATTAATATTTACTGCTACATTATTATTTAAATTTACATCAAATGAACCAAAATAGGCAAATGATGCAGTTATTACAATAAATAATAAAAGAATACTTGCAAATACTCCCATTATTTTTACATTAATATTTTTTTCCATACAAAATCTCTCCTTTATTCTATCTATAATAATTTAATCATTATTTTGATATATTTTCAAATATGTTTATTAAAAAAACTGGTATTATTCCAGTTATTTATTTTGATTATTATAATAGTTAAATTCAGATAGTTCTATAGCAAGTTGTTCAAGATCATCATCACCCTCTATCTCATTTAAATCAAATATTAAACTTGATAAACTATCATAATTATTATAATTAACATTATATTTTTCTAATGTTTTTATTTCATTATTAGATAAATACATCTTATTTTTTCTTTCTATTTTTAAATCATCTGTATCAAATACAAATTCTTTATTATTACATTCTTTCTTCATTTTCATACAATCCTTTATAAACTTTTGATTTTTTTAATAACTCTTTATGAGTACCTTTTGATTCTAATTTACCATTTTCAATAACTAATATTTCATCAGCATCAATTATAGTAGATAGTCTATGAGCAATTATTATAATAGTATGATCTTTAGTTAAATCATCAATTGTCATTTTTATATATTTTTGACTTTCATTATCAAGTGCTGAAGTAGCTTCATCAAATAATATTATTTTTGTATCTAATAAAAGTGTTCTTGCTATAGCAAGTCTTTGTTTTTGACCTCCGGAAAGATTTATTCCTCCCTCACCAATAATTGTATTATATTTTTTAGGTAAGCTTTCTATATATTCATCAATATAGGCTCTTTTACATACTTCTTTTACCTCTTTTAAAGTAATATCTGGTTTAACTATTTTAAAATTTTCAAAGATAGACATATTAAATAAAAATGGATTTTGTCTAACACAAGAAATAGTTTTTCTTAAGGATTCTTCGGTAAGGTCTTTAATATCTACACCATCAATTAAAACTTCTCCATTTGTTACATCAAAATATCTAAGTAATAAATTAAATATAGTTGTTTTACCATTACCGCTTCTTCCTACAATAGCGGTTTTTTGATTAGTTTTAATATTTAATGATAAATTATCAAGTGTTAAGTTTTCTTTTTTAGTATATTTAAATGATACATTCTTAAAAGTAACATTTCCTTTAGGATTATTTAAATTAATATCTCCATAAATTTCATCTTTAAATATTTTATTATTAACCACTTCATCAATTCTAGATAATGATACTTTTACTTTATTGTAATTTACTCCAAAAGAGGAAAGTGTTTCCGCAACTTCATCTATTCGCCAAATATAAGTATGAACCATCATAAGTACACTATAAACAATATGACCTTTTATAAAAAGATATCCACATGTTAATAAAATAATAAATTGTAATACATAATAAACTATATTATTTAATCCATTATATACTGATTCATATCTATTTATTTTCAAAGATTTATTACAGTAATTATCAATATCATTATTTATTAAATTAATCATATTATTTTTAATACCTAATGCTTTAATTTCTCTAATTCCAGTTAAATTTTCTGTTGCTCTTTTTATAAGTTTATCACTTTCTTTTTTAATTTCTTTTTGAGTATTTTTAATAACAGGAAAATATTTCGAAGAAATTATACCCATTATAATTGCAAAAATAGTTATTTCAATACCAATAAAAATAGATATTTTAAATGATACTATAACTATAATTAATGCCATAATTATCTTTAAAATCATTTTTACTAGTTGATTAAGTAAATCAAGTACTCTATCTGGATCCGAAGAAAGTCTATTTATTAGTTCACCAACACCGGCTTTTTCAAATGCTATAGCGGGTAAATTTTGATATTTATTATACATATCTTTACAAACTTTATTAATAAAACTCATTTGTAATTTATTATATAAAATCAATCTAGGAATTAAAAGAACTCCATAAACTATTACATATCCAGAAAAATATAAAACTAAATATTTTACAAATAAAGCATATTTTTTTAAAAGTAAAAATTCTAAGGCTTTACCTATAAATATTGGACAACATAAATCTGGTATATAATTACATATCATCAAAATAACAAGTAAAATCATTTTTACTTTATCCTCTTTTAAATAATGAAATATTAATTTAAATGAATTATCTTTTTTCTTACCTATTTTCATACAATAATTATATAATATAAAATACTATTTTTAAATATAAAAAACTAAGGTTTTTAGCCTTAGTCAATATTAATTAGTTTTTTAGTAGATTCTTTTTCTTCTTTAGGAACAACAATTTTTAATGTACCATCTTTAAATTCTGCAGAGATTTTACTTTCATCAACATCTCCAAGATAAAATGATCTTTCACATTTTTCATAGAATTTTCTTTCACGATGAATATATTTTTTCTTATTATGTTCTTCTTTATTTGAATGTTTTTCAGCAACTATTTTAAGGTTACCTTTATCACATTCAATTTTAATATCCTCTTTCTTGAATCCTGGAACATCTACTTCGATGAAATATTTTCCATCCTCTTCATAAATGTCACATATCATTTTATTGTTTTCCTTACTTGGAGTTAAATCATCTAAAAAATCATCTAAAAATATTCTACTTGGTAACATACCATATCATCTTCCTTTCATACTTACATTATATTACTATATTTAGCACTTGTCAATAAAAAGTGCTAATATTTTTAATATTTTTTTCTTATATTGATATTTTGGCTAATATATGCTAATATATACATTAAATTTATGGGGGAAATATGGATAGATTTATTACATTTGGTACAAAAAATATAAATTCATCAATTTTTAGGGATATTGTTCCCTTTAATACTAAACCATATGGTGGACTTTGGCTTACAAAGCATACAGATATTAATGCAAATGAATGGCTAATGTTTCTCGAAGAACATCCAAGTATATTTTTTCAAAAATTTAATGGTGAAGCCTCAATTGTAACTCTAAATGATAACGCTAATATCTTATATATTAATAATGTAAAAGATTTTAATGAAGCTTATAATAAATACCCAAGTAATAATAAAGATAAAAAAATACTTGATTATGAACAAATTGCAAAAGATTATGATGGTTTCTACATAAGTTCAATGGTAATATACTCTGTTGGTTACGAAGACTATTGTATATCTAGTTTAATACTATTTAATCCATATGTAATAAAAAAATATATCCCAGTTGATGTAACTTATTACAAATCTGAATATTTTTTAGAATATGAAATAGCACATGAATATGAAGAAAGATTTATTACAAATGTAAATGAAAAATTTATAGAATTATATAATATAGTTAAGGAAAATTTTTATGTTTACATTAATAAATTAAATATAACATTACTAAATGAAAAAGATTATTTATTTCTTTTAAATATTATTGATAAATTTGTAGAAAACTTTTTAATATTTTATGAAAATGAAATAAATAGTATTTTAAATGATAAAGATTTTGAGTTTATTAGTAAAGATACCTTAATAAAGGGAATATCTCATAAACTATATAGTGAAACGTTTAAACTTTATGAAGGAAAAGAAAGGAAATAAAAAATGAAATATTATTTAGCTATAGATCAAACAAGAAGTACAAACGAAGATAAATCTGATAGGTATAAAACAATCAAATTAGAAAGTATATTAAATTTTAAACTTGATAGTATTGATGGTATAACAAATTTTACAGGAAGATTTGAAAATGAAGCAAACCTATTTACATATCTTGCTAAATTTAATTTAGTGGATGCAAAAGATGCCTCAAAACATTTTTGTATTTGTTATAAAAGTCCAAAAAGAAATGGAATCGAGGGAAAATGGAATAAATGTGGCAAAAGAGTGCAAGGACAAAGTGATATTCTATTTAAGGGTGAAGCAATTTTATTTAACCCACCATCACTAATAAATCACTTACTAAGCATGCAAATTAATAATATGACATTTACTTCATATGATAATTTAAATGAAAATGAAAAAATTAATTTATCTATATTACAAATGATTTCAAAAGAACTTTTAACAAATGATTTTTACAAATATGATGATATTTATGAAAGTGCTTATGGCCTACTTAACTATGTAAAAGATATTAAAAATGGTTATGTAAATAATAAATATTATTTTAAATATGTGTCCCTTTTAGTTGAACATCTATCATTTAGATATGATAAATTTGATACAGATAAAGTAAAACCACTTAAAAATAAAGATGGAGTAACCTATCTTAACAAAAGACATTTATATGAATTTGTTATTTATCTAGTACATCTAGAAAGAGAATTTAATAAATCTTTAGAAAACAAAAAACAAGTAGCAAATACTTATGAAGAAAATACTCAATTATCATTTTTTTAAATTTATTTTAAAAATTTGATTTTTTTTTGCAAAAATTATGATATTATATATATGATAGAAAGGGATTGAAAATGAATAATGAAACTATAAATGACACTCAAAATAATGTAGAAAATTTAGATATAACTCCACCACTTGTTCCAAATCAAAATATTGAAGTATATAAACCAGAACCTAAAAAGAAAAAAAGTGTTTTTGGTATTATATTTTCTATAATTGGAATACTTTTAATAACTGGTGCTTTAGGAATATGTTTTTACTACCTATTTATATTTAATAAAAATGGTGAAGAAGTATATAAATCTGTTATAAGTAAAGGATATAATTACCTTGATATTATATATAATAAAGCAAATAATTATTTAGACTTTAAAATAGATAAACCAATTAGTTTTATTGGAAATATGAATTTAAATCATAATAATACTGATTATTTATATAACTTTGAATGTGATTTAGATTATGAAAATGAAAAAATGGCTTATGCACAAACAATATATAAAAACAATAACGAGCTTAACAATTTAATATATAATTATGAAAATAAGGGTTCATATTTACTACTTAAAAAAGTTAATAACTACCCTATTAAAATAGATAATAAAAATTTATTTGAACATAAAGATTATATACCATTAAATGATTATTACTACTTAATTAATTCATTTAAAACATACTTATTTAATAGTTTTAATACAGATGATTTTGATATAATATTTGATATAAGTAAAGAAAATAATAAATATATTTTTAAGAAAAAAGTTACATTTTTACTTCAAAATGTTACATTTGATAATATGTTATCTAGTATAAATAATAACATTCAAAATGATGAAAAATTTATGGAAATATTATTTAAAATATTACAAAAGAAAAATAACTATCCAAATGGATATAATATGGACAACGCAAAAGATTATTTAAATAAATTAACAAAGAATTTAATTAAAGAATATGATGGTAATATAGGAGTTAATATATACACTGATTTACTTGGTAAAAATATTAAAGAAATTGAAGTTTACCATGAAGGTGATAATCTATTTACTTATAAAAATAATACCTTTGAATTTAATTTAAATCATAATGAAAAAAAATATAATGTAACATATTCAAATAATACTATTAAAGTTAAAGGCTATGAAATAAAAATAAATGAATTTACAAACTCTAAAATAAATATAGATATTATTAAAAATAACAAAAATATAAATATTATTTTATTAGAAAATGGTAATATAAATATAACTTACAACAATGTAAAAATTAATATTAATAAAACAAATAAAAATACATATGAATATGATTTTATCTCAAAAAATTATAAAGTTTCAGGAAAATTTGAGATAAAAGAAAACTCTACATTTACCTTATTTGATAAAGCAAATTATATTGATAAAGATAATCTTTCTTATAACGATAAAATGAATCTAAATGAGGAATTTAAAAAGTTAATTTTAGAATTATTTTCTACAACAATACCAAACACGATTATGAATTAATCGTGTTTTTTTCACACTTTTATAATGATAAAATTATAATAGAGGTGATTTATTTATGAGTCGTAAAGACAATAACATTATTAAAAGGAAGGATGGTACTTTTGAAGCAAAATATATAAAAGATATTATTAATAATAATATAATATATGGATATATAATTGGTAATTCAAAAAAAGAAGTTAAAAAAAGATTAAAATATTCTCGGAAATATGAATTAAATTTTAATATATATAAAATACCAGTTAGAAAAAATAAAGAATATTTACAAAGTTTTAATTATAAAATTGATAAATGGTTAGAATTCAAAAAAAATAAAGTAAAAGAATCAACTTATACAACATATTTATATATTGTAGAAACTAGGATAAGATCTCAAATTGGATACATTAAAATAAAAAAATTAAGTAAAGAAATTATAAATAGTTATTTGGAAGAACTTAAAAATAATACAGATTTATCAATAAATAGTATTCATGATATAGCAATAATAATAAAACAAATATTAAAATATCATAAAATAGTAATTGACTTTAATGTTCCTCCCAAAATGCAAAAAGAAATAGTGGTATTTACTAAAGAGGAAATAAAAACAATTAAAAAAAGAGCATTAACATATAACAATAGATGTGATTTTGGAATAATATTATGTTTATATATGGGTCTACGAATCGGAGAATTATGTGCATTAAAAAAAGAAAGTTTTGATTTAGATAATTATACAATTACAGTTAATCATACAATACTTAGAATTAAAAATGTTAATAAATCACGTAATTATAAAACAAAGTTAATAATAACTAATCCTAAAAGTAAGACATCACTTAGAACTATTCCTATACCAGATATATTAAAAAAATATGTAAAATTTTATGTAATAAATATGAATACTGGTAATTATTTTCTAACAAATTCACATGTAGCAATGGAACCAAGATGTTATACAAATCATTATAAAAGATTTTTAAAATATTGGGGAATAAACAATAAAAAATTTCATACAACAAGACATACTTTTGCTACAAATGCTGATGAAGCATGTATGAGTACTAAAGCTCTTTCTGAAGTTCTTGGACATTCAAGTGCAAATATAACACAAAATTTATATATACACCCCTCTTTAAATTATAAAAGAGTATGTATGAATAATGTATACAATAAAAAAACTGACTAAATATCAGTTTTTTAATTTAGAAAGTTTTTCTTCTTCCTCGATAAGTTTTTGTTTTTCATTTGCCACTATATTCTCTGGAGCTCTTTTTACAAAGTTTTCATTTGAAAGTAGATTTTTTCTTTTATTAATAGATTTTTCTAATTCTTCGATTTCTTTTTGAATATCTTCCTCGGAAACCTTATTTTTAACCTCAAAATATAATATAGCATATTTTGATTCATATTTAATAGAGTCCTCAATATTATCTACTTTATTTTTAAATTTAATTAAACCATCATATAATTTTTCATCAAATAAATACTCTATTTTAACTGCATCACTATTTATAATATTATTTTCTGCTTTAAAATTACGAAGAGATGTTATATCATTTAATATTTCAGTAGTTTCAGTTATATCATAAACTTCTTTTTTATTATATACTGGATAACTACTTTCCATTATTGATTTACTTTCTTTAAATGGTAAGTTTTGATATATTTCTTCGGTAACAAAAGGTATAAATGGATGAAGCATTTTTATTATACCTGTTAATATATTAAGAAGTACACTTTTTGAAGTATCATTTAAATATATTTTAGATATTTCTATATATGATGAACAATAATCATCCCAAATAAACGAATATAGAGTGTTAAATGCATTATGAAATTCATATTTATCCATATATTTTGTTACTTGTTTAATAACATTATTATATTTTGTTAAAATCCATTTATCATAATTATTATATTCTTTATAATTATTATCATTTAAATTATTAGTATTCATTATTACATACCTTGAGGCATTCCATAGTTTATTAATAAAGTTCCAAGAGGATGCAACTTTTTCTTCATCATATCTAAGGTCCATTCCTGGAGCTGAATTTGTTGTTAAGAATAATCTTAATGAATCACAGCCATATTTATCAATTACATCAATTGGATTTACACCATTACCAAGACTTTTACTCATTTTTCTACCTTGTTTATCACGAATTAGTCCATGAATAAGGCAATCTTTAAATGGTCTTTCATTCATAAATTCAAGTGATTGGAAAGTCATTCTGTTAACCCAAAATGGAATAATATCATAACCTGTTACTAAAACATCATTAGGAAAATATCTATCTAAATCATCAGTTTTATTAGGCCAACCTAATGTTGAAAAAGGCCATAATGCTGAAGAAAACCATGTATCTAGTACATCTTCGTCTTGAACCCAACCTTCTCCAGTCGGAGCATTTTCACCAACATATATTTCATCACCTTTATACCAAGCAGGAATTCTATGTCCCCACCATAGTTGACGAGATATACACCAATCATAAGTTATTTCCATCCAGTGATTCATTGTTTTTTCATATCTTTTTGGAACAAAATTTACTTTTGTATCCTTATTTTTTTGATTTTCAAGTACCCTATCTGCCAAAGGACGCATTTTTACAAACCATTGTGAAGATAAATAAGGTTCAATCATAACTCCAGTTCTTTCTGAATGTCCTACATTATGAGTTATTTCCTCTTTAGAAAGAAGTAAACCATTTTTTTCTAAATCACTAACAAGTTTTTCTCTTGCTTCCTCTCTAGAAAGTCCTTGATAAATACCAGCATTTTCATTCATCGTAGCATCAGGATTTATACAAATAATTTCCTTTAGATTATGTCTTTTACCAACTTCGTAATCATTTGGGTCATGTGCTGGAGTTATTTTAACGCATCCTGTTCCAAACTCTGGGTCTGCATGTTCATCACCAATAATTGGAATTAATCTTCCCACTATCGGAAGTACTACATTTTTACCAATTAAATCTTTATATCTTTCATCACTAGGATTAACCGCAACAGCAGTATCACCAAATAATGTTTCCGGTCTTGTTGTAGCAACATCCAAATATTTATCTGTTCCTTCGATTATATATTTTAAATGATAGAAATATCCTTTTACATCTTTATATATAACTTCTTCATTAGAAAGTGCTGTTTGTGCTTTTGGATCCCAGTTAATTATACGATAACCACGGTAAATAAGTCCTTTGTTATAAAGGTCAACAAAAACTTTTCTTACAGCTTTTGAAAGTCCCTCATCTAAAGTAAATCTTTCACGAGAATAATCTAGTGCTAGTCCAAGTTTAGCCCATTGTTTATGAATATTATTTGCATATTCCTCTTTCCAATCCCAAGCATATTTTAACCAATCCTCTCTTGAAAGAGTTCTTGGATTAATTCCCATTTTAGATAATTTTTCATCAACTTTTGCTTGAGTTGCTATACCAGCATGATCCATGCCAGGAACCCATAACGCATCAAAACCGCAAAGTTTTTTATATCTTATTATGATATCCTGAAGTGTTGTATCCCAAGCATGACCTATATGTAAATTACCTGTTACATTTGGTGGGGGAATAACAATAGCAAAAGGTCTTTTACTTTTATCATTACCCGCTAAAAAAGTTTTATTATTAAGCCAAAACTCATACTTTCCTTTCTCAACTAAATTAAAATCATATTTTGTTTCCATTTTTACCTCCAAAAAAAAGATGGTTACCAAAAGGGTGCATATAGCACGGTACCACCTTTATATTTATCTTATTATCCTTAATGCGGACTCACAGCCTACCCTATTTACTTAGGTAAGCAACTAGCAAGCTACTTCATTTAATCAGGGTTTAAGAAAAGCTTTCAGCACACTACTTTTCCTCTCTAATAAAATAATTAAAATACTCCTCTTGCATAACGTTTTTACAAAGTTATTATAACATTAGATTTTTCTAATTTCAACTAAAAATTTTACGTAATAAATAGTGCTGCAGTGTGATTTCTCAAACTTAAATAAAAAAGCACCTATGTTATAGTGATATAACATAAGCGTATCCAATCTATGGCAGCGCTCGTCAAGTTAAAAACGATTGCTTCCCTTTTTTATTATATGTAAGGAGGTTTCCTTACATACTTAATGTATCATTTTTTTACTCTTAGTCAATATTTCAAAAAAATTATCTTGTGTCAAATTAATGTAAAGTTGGTTGACAGTTTATTAACTTCTTGTTATCATTATAATTGGAAGTAACCGTTAGGCGGGCGCTGCCACTTTCAAGTTAAAAAATAGCGAGGAGGTGGTTATAATGCGAAGAGATTTAAAAGATTTTTTCATAATTATGATAATATTTTTTATGAGTATTTCATTTGTAGTACTAAGTGCTGCAGTGTTAATTCTCATACTTAAATAAAAAAGCGCCTATGTTACAGTGATGTAACATAAGCGTAACCCAATTATGGCAGCGCTCGTCAAGTTAAAAACGATTGCTTCCTTTTTTTATTATATGCAAGGAGGTTTCCTTACATACTTAATATAGCATTTTTTGTGCTTCTAGTCAATAAATAAAAAAAAATGTATATAACAGCACATTATCTTAAATAATAATTTTTATTATTTTTTAAAACTCTTTTGTTAACTGATAAATTAGTAAATTGTTCATCACTTGTAAGTATTTCAAATATAGCCTCTTCGAAAACTGTTGACACTAATTTATCTAAATTAATATGTTCATTTTCTAAAGCAATTTTACAAATTTCTTCGATAAATGAATTACTTACTTCAAGACTAATACCATGTTCTGCAAAAAAGTTAATATAATATGGAATTAATCCATTTTCTGGATGACATAATTTTAATAATATCATATCTCTATTCATTGGTCTTAATTTAATATTATAGTTTGTTAAACTAGAAAGTTTTTCAGGAACACCTTCGAAATATGATGAATAACCACATTTAGGTTTTCTTGAAAAGTCACCCATAATTATTATTAACATATCTTTCGTAGGATAATTAATTATTCCTCTTTCAGTTATTATTTTATAATCAATTCCCATCATTAAATCTCTTAAAGTATTTTCACTCGAAGAGGAAACATAACTATTTGGATTAAATAATAAACTTTCTGCATTATCTAAAATTAATGTTGAATTTAACTCACTTCCTGTATTTGCAAGGCTCATAAATAGTGCATCAAAAGAAAAATTTTCATTACTTAAATCTTCATAATAAACTTTTGCTGGTAAAGTATCCTTTAAAACAGAAACTATATCGTTTTGAATTGAACCTTTTTTACCGTCAATAATAATATTACTTTTTTTAATACCTTCGGTATCTAAATAATGAGTAGATATACCAACAACTAGCTTTTTAATAGCCTCAGGTTGCATAAATACTTTGTTATATAAACCCATACATAACTCTTTACTAGTATCTAAATTAAAGTATTCAGCATTTTTACCATTAACTAAAGATACAAAATGATTAGCAAATTCATTAGGTTCTAATATTTCTGGTGCTTCTCCTTTAAAAATGTATTTTATATCATCTTCATTTTCTACGATTAAATAATTACTTATATCTTTAAAAAATATACTTGGTAAATTTTCTTTATCGGTATTATAAAGTTTTAACAAAACTTCAACATCAAAAACAAATGCAACTGCATTATCTTTTTTCGAAGAAATAATATCATATTGAGTGTTATCTTCATCAACAAACTTTTTTTCTTCTTCTTTAAAATAACCATAAATTGTTTTTTCTGGAGTATAAATATTCTCTCTTTTCTTAAGAACAACTCCAATTTGTAAATTATTTTCCATACCCTATCCTTATCTTATCACAAGAATAGTCAATCTTTTTATTCTTAATATTTATCTAGTACCTCTACTATACCACGATATGGAAGCGAAGCGCAAGTTTTTCTCGAAGATTGTTTATAAATATCTTCATAAACTAGTCCTTCATTTAATAAATCTTTGTTATATTCTTTTTCATTTACCATATTTAAAAAGTTATTAATATATTCTTTTGCTTCATTTACTGTCTTACCTATTAAGTTTTTTATCATTATTGATGTTGAGGAAATACTTATAGCACAAGCCTCTCCTGTAAAACAAATATCTTTAATTATATTATCCTTTATTAAAATATATAGATCTATATTATCAATACATGACTGATTAGAGGTATTTACTTTTTCATATCCTTCACCAATAACTTTATCTTTATTAAGTGGGTTTTGGTAATGTTCCATAATTATTTCTCTTTTAAGTTCTGCATCCATTAAAACATCTCCTTTAAGATTTTATCTTTGTTAGAAATAAGTTCAATAAATTCATCTATTTCTTTTTCTGTATTATAAAAATATAAACTAACTCTAATTGTATTATTAACTTTTGTAGCATTTTTAAGTATTTTAGCACAGTGATTACCCGCTCGTACACATATATTATATTTATTTAAATAAAATGCTACATCTTGAGCAAAGATATCATCAACATTAAAGGAAATAATTGCACTATCACATTCAACATTAACAATATCAATAAAAGGTATTTTTATCATTTTATCAATTAAATAATCTTTTAATTTCATTTCTCTTTCATGAATTTTGTCCATACCTATATTATTTAAATATTTTATAGCTTCTCCAAAACCAATTACTCCAGCAATATTTGGGGTTCCAGCCTCTAAACGATAAGGTAAATCTTTTAAATATATTTCTTTAGGATTATCAAATGATTCATTCATTCCCCCGCCTAAATTAATAGGATTTAAATTCTCTAAAAGTTCTTTTTTACCATAAAGCACTCCCACTCCAGTTGGTCCTAACATTTTATGGGCAGAAAAAGCTAAAAAATCACAATCAAGATAGGAAACATCTACTTTCATGTGGGGAACGCTTTGAGCACCATCAACCACTACAAAAATACCTAATTCATGAGCAAAAGCACATATTTCTTTAATTGGTCTTACATCACCAATTACATTAGTAACCATAGCAAGTGAAATAATCTTAGTTCTTGGTGTAACAGCTTTTTTTACATTATCTAAAGTAACATGAAAACTATCATCTAAATCAATTAATTTTACTACTGCACCCTTTTCATTTTCAAGTCTAAACCAAGGTAGTACATTTGTGGCATGTTCTGAAGTAGTAATTAATATTTCATCACCTTCATCGATTAAGGGAGCAAAAAAACCTGAAGCAATCATATTTAAACTTTCTGTTGTTCCTGATGTAAAAATAATTTCTTCATTATATTTAGCATTTATAAAATTCTTTACTAAATCACGAGATTTTTCATATTCCATATCAACTTTAAATGATATATCATAATCACCTCGATGAGCATTAGCACTATAATTTTCATAATAATCCGTTATTTTATTAATTACACATTTAGGTTTCAAAGTAGTTGCACCATTATCAAAATATATAATATCATTTTTTAAAATTGGAAAATCTTCTCTATTCATAGTTAACCTCCTTTTTAAAATTATCATCAAATATACTTAACATAAAACTCTTTTTTAATAGTTTTTTAGCATCATTTTCTTTAATACCAAGGGAATTTAAATAAAGTAAACTTTCTTCATCATAAGTTCCAATAGTTACAAAATGTGATGCCTCAACTTCATTAGTATCAATTTCAAGAATTGGTTCAATTAAGATATTTCCACCCTCTTTTAAACCTTTTAAATTTTCTGTTATAACATTTCCAAAAGTATTTTTATTTGCTTTTACACTTACCTTTGACTTACTAAAACCATTTTCTGATATAACATGATAATTTATATCACATTTATTATTATTTCCCTTTATTAAAACATTTATTAAAACATTACTATCTTCTTTATTAATACTTAAATAGTTAATTTTTAAAATTGAGTTATTATGCTGAATAATATTTATATCCATTTTAATATCATTTTCATTAAATATATTAATTATTAAATTATTTTTCACCTCTAAAACAAGGCTTTTACTTTCATTAATAATATTTATAACATTATCCATTAATATATTATTCATCTTTTCCTTCTTCACTTATAGTAAATGCCTCATCAAAACCGATATTTTCAATATTTTCCGCTAAATGATAATCACCAGTTTTAACAATTTTACCATTATCTAAAATATGTACATAGTTAGGCTTAATATATTTAATGATATTTGTATGGTGAGTTATAATTAATATTGTAGGCTTAAATGTTTTATAATATTCATTAATAAAATTAGAAACTACTTTTAAAGCATCAACATCAAGTCCTGAATCTATTTCATCTAAAATAATAAATTTAGGTTTTAAAATACCCATATGAAGAAGTTCAATTTTTTTTCTTTCTCCACCTGATGCTCCAACATTTATATCTTTATGAATAAAACTTCTATCTAAAGCAAGTTTATCACAAATTTCTTCCATCTCTTTATTAAATTTAAAGATATCTAAAGTTCCTTCATTTCTTTCTTTTAAAGCAGTTCTAAGGGCTTCTGCATTACTTACTCCTTCGATTGACGCAGGATTTTGACTAATTAGCATTACTCCTTCCTTAGCAATTTCATAGGTACTCATCTTAAGTAAATCTTTATTATTAAAAACAATATTACCTTTTTTAGTATAACCAGGATAATTCATAATTACCTTACATAAAGTGGATTTTCCTATTCCGTTTCTACCCATAATAACATGAATTTGTCCATCAGGCAGTTCAACATTTAAATCATTTAATATATTTTTATCATTAACTGAAACATTTAAATTATTTATCTTAAACATAACTTTTCTCACCTACACATATTTTATACCATTTTCACCATAATTAAAAGAAAAAATTACTAATAAAAGTTTATTTACAAAATAAAACTAGGTATTTCCTAGTCACTTTTTTGATTCCCACTAAGGCCCCGGGTACTCCAACTTTAATAAACATCGCTGTTTAAATGTATTTATGAATATAAATTCCTAAATACATTAAATATTTTAGCATATTTTTTACATATTGCCATCAAAAATAACTTTATCTTTTTAGTAAAATATAATATAATTTAATTAGTGATGAGATATGAATAGAGTTTTTGATCCAATTGATATTGTTTTTATTGTTTTAATTTCACTTTATCTTATTGTTTTAATAACAATAGGTTTAATTTTGTGGTATCAAAAAGAACAACGAGATAAATTAAAACTTGAAAAAATGGTTACTGATAGAGAAAAAGAAATTGCTAAAGAAAATATTGAAACTAAAGAAGTTTCTAAGGCAAAAGAAGAAACTAAAGAGGCTTCTGTTAAGAAAGATACAGTTAAAAAAGAAAACAAAGTTATTAAAGAAACTAAAGATAAAGCTAAAGAAGTTAAGAATAAAGATAATAGTAAAAATGCAAAAGATAAAAACAATACTAATGTTAAATCAAAAGAAAATACTTCTAAAAAGAAGAGTAATACATCAAATAAGCCAAAGAAAACTAATCCAAATATAAATGATCGTTATAAAGGAAAAGGACCTACTAAAAAGAAAACTGTTAAAAGAAAGAAAAAGAAAAAAACAAATGGTAAGAATAAAAAGAAATAAGGGATAAAAATGGATAATAAATTTGAAATAATAAATGAAAAAAATGAAAAAGAAACATATGAAATATTAAAAACATTTAATATTGATAATGATAATTATATTGTATACACAGATAACACATTAACAGATCAAGGTAATTTAGATGTTATAATAAATAAATATGAAATAAATGATGGAAACATAGTTTTATTAGAAATACCCGAAGATAAGAGAAAATATGTTGATGATATGTGGAGTTTATTATGTCAAGATGTATAGTAATTACTTTAGATGATAATGGTAACCTTAATAGTGCTTTTTTAGAAACTAGTAATAAGTCTATATCACTCGAAGGTTATTTAATAAGAGTTAATAGAATTTTAAATTCCTTTGAAAATGTTAAATTTCAAAAAACTGGTTTTAATGAATTTACTATAACTGATAGAAAAGTTATTAATACTTTAATTAGTAAAGTACCTAATCTTAATAAATCTAAACAAAATTGTTTAAAAAAAGTTATAATAAGTGCTTCACTTCTTTCTATGCTTACAGGTGTAGCTTTGAAAAAAAATAAAGTTAGTGCAGTATCTAGTGAAAAAACTAAAGAAGACTCAAATAATATTACATTTGAAATAGATATTGAAAAATATAAACCTGATTTTTTAGTTAATTATGAAGAAAAAAATAATGTTAGTTTAACAAATTTAAAAAATGAAAAGCTATCACAGGATATTCCTATCAACGAAAATACCTTTGAAAAAGATGAACTTACCGAAGATATTCCTTTGGCTATAAATGAAAATAATGAAGATTTAACACTTACACAAGATGCTGTGATTGCTAACACTGATAATGTAATAATTGACGAAGAATATTTATATGAGGATGATAAGCCTGTTTATAGTTTTGATTACGAAGATAGATCAAATAGTGAAAAAAGTAATTATGCTAAAGAAAACTATACAGATTTAGTAAATAAATATGCTACTACATATGGTCTTGATAGTAAACTTGTAATGGCTATTCTTACTCAAGAAAATGCTTATAATGAAATCAATAATTCAAATATTGGTGCAAATGGAGTTATGCAAATTGAATCAATATGGAATGGTTATGATATTAGCGCATATAATTATGAAACTAGTAATGTAGATAAAGAAAGAATTGATAGTTCTAGTTTAGCAAATCCAGAATATGCAATTAAAATTGGATGTATGATACTAAATAATCAATATATGACTTTATATAATAAGTATTATTTAAATGGAAATATTACAAAAGATGAAGTAATAATAGCCACTGTAATATCTTACAATAAGGGTATTACTGCAATATGCAATTTAATAAATAATTATGGTAAAGATTTTACTAGTCATATTTCTGAAACCCTTGGCGGAGATAATGACTATTTAAAACATGTATTTAGTTACCTTGAGGATATGAGTATAATTAAAATTCAAAATCAAAATGATACTCCCTCTGAGGTTGTAATTGATAATTTAACTTTATAAATCACACAAATTGTGTGGTTTTTTCATATAAAAAAAGAAGTCTAATCATTTAAGACTTCTCCATTAATATAAAAATGTGGTGAGGATACTCCTCTTAAAAGTGTTCCTGCAGGTGGATTTTGACTACCAATTAAATCAGTGTCAACACTAGCATTATACTTGTCACTTTGACTATCTACATATGAAAATGAGCAATTTAAATCATTTTTATCGCAATAATTTTGAGCTTCATCTCTTGTTTTTCCAATAAAACTTGCAAGAGTTGAATTTGTTGCACCAGTTGTAATGCCCTTCCCAGCAATATAAGGTTCATAAGTTTCATTAATTGAATAGCTAAATGATTTAATAACTTCACTATTTTCTTTACCTAAATTAATATTCATTATTTTAACAATATCTTTTAAACTATCTTCATAATAACCAAGAGCACTTGATACTCTTCCCGAAGATAATGTAACATTTAAGTTATATACCTCAAGATATGTTTTTTGAATATTGATAAAGTCTTCGTCAGAAAGCATATTACCAACCATTTTCTTTAATATTTGATAAGCTGATAATATAGAATCACTACTCATATTTGTAGATATATTTTTACTAACAGCATTTAATACTTTTTCAAATTGATTATAGCTTCTTATAGTTAACATTTTTTTAGCAATAGCCATTATTACATCTTGTTGATGTTTATTTCTTGCTAAATCACTTATTGCATATAAATGACGGCATCTTGAATAAGCAAGAGCCTGTTCACCATTTAAAGTTTGTACTCCCGGTTCTATGTATACAGTGTGACTTCCCCATAATCTATCAGAGTTTTGTTCACATACTTTACCATTACAGTTAACACCTTGATTAAAATTAAAATCTGGTTTTTCAACGTCAACAGTAACTCCCTTTAAAGCTTCGACTAAATCAACAACACCCTTAAAATTAATTTTCACATAATAATCAATATTTATACCTGTTAAATTTTCTATAGTATCAGTTACACATTTTGTACCATATGCCGCTGAGGAATTAATCTTATTATATGCTTTTCCTTTACAAGCAATTGGAACATAAGTGTCTCTTGGAATTGAAAATAGCGTTGCGCTTAAAGTTTTTGGATTAAATGTTGCTAAAATAATTGTATCTCCATTAAAGGCAGCATCATCATTAAGTTCATCCGTTTCAGAATCCACTCCTAAAATAAGGGCAGTAAATGGTTCATTTAAACTTTTATTCGAAGAATAATCATTATTTTTAATTTTCTTTTTTTCACTTATCTCAAATACTTTTTTTGTATCTGTTGCAATATTTGTAAAATCAACTTCATTACTATATCTTGATATATAACTACCACTTATAAATATTCCGCCAACTTCTTTATCATATAATGCATAAAGTAAATCAAGTTCTGATTTAAATTCTTTTATTTCATTTTTAATTTTTTCCCTCTTAATTAATTTTTTTGCTAAAACATTTCCTTCATAATCATCTTCATCACTAACCATACCAAGTACCATATTTTTATCATACTTTACATTAGATAAAGTAACTAAATATGTTGTATATTTTGAGTTATTTGAATTTGTTAATGAAGATATTTTTCCAAGTAGTAAATCAATTATACTCGAAGAAAAAATAAATATAATGATTAATATCACACTTATTACCGAAGTAATTATAAAATGTTTATATTTTCTTACACATAATTTAAAGAAATTTATAAATGCATACATAATTATATATAAGGCAAATAGTATAAGAAGGATATATCTTAATAATGTTTCAATACCTGTTAATGATACAATGCTTTTTACAAAGAAGGCATAACTAATTATATAGATGGTTATTACTAAAAAATATACAATTCTTGCTATGGGCTTACTTCTTTTGAATTTTCTTTTTAAATGCTTCATTTTTCGCCCCCTTCATAGGAAACAACATATAATTTATCTTCGATTTTAATTATTGTTACTTTTCCCTTTTTATCATAACCTAAATCTTTTTTATAATCCCAAGATAAAGTTATTTCATATGATTCATATTTATTATCATTGTAAGTAAATTCACCATTTTCAAAACTATCAATATTAATACTTTCTACAATAGGATATTCATTATTTTTTCTTGTACTTTTATCATTTAATCCTTTATATAAAGTATTCTGACATCTAGTTTTAAAATTTTCTTTATCATAAACATACTCAAGACTACCTACATCATACATACTTTTTTTATTATCAATTGTATATAAATCGATTATAAATAGTTTAGCTAAAGTTTTTGCATAATCTTCATAATTAATATTATCATTTGCAAGAATATCCTTAAGTTCTTTAAAATTTTCTTTCATTAAATTTGTATTCTCTTTATCTAGTGTATAATCAAACTTAGCAGTTTTATCTTTACTTCTTACAAGTAATCCTCCGGTACTTTTAGAAAAAAGTAAAAAATAAAGGCCAATACTAATTAAAATAGTAAGTATAATTATCATTAATGCCGATTTTTTTATTTGCTTTTTTCTCCTAGTCATTACTACTCTCCTTTTTATTTAATAAGTCATACACTATTATTGAATTAGATACTTCAAGCATCTTTTCAACACTTTCTTTAGTTTTATCAACATAATTATCATCAATTACTGTACTATCATTTATTACATAATACTCTCCGGTTGAATTATTATAATACATAACACTACTTAAGAAATTACCATTAGGAAATGCCACTACATTATTATTTTTTATATTAAATATATCATGTCCCAATGCATATTCATTTTTATAGCCTAGCATATTTAATATTGTTGGAGCAACATCGATCATACCCATATAGTATTTAACTTCTCCTTTTAAGGTATTTTTTAATTTACTATTTTTTGTCCACATTATTAAAGGTGTTTTTTTATTAAGTTCATGTTTAAATGAATCATATTGAGTATAATTCTCATTTCCTTCTTCATAAACTGAACCATCCTCTTTATTATAATTATAAAGATAATTTAGCTCTTTTCTTGTAAGTTTAGCATCATGATCACCATAGAATACAAATATTGTATTGTCAAATGCTGAAGATTCATTTATGTATGTTAGGAAATCTCCTAAAGCGGAATCTGCATAATGTACTGATGTTAAATAATTTCCTACAGCTGTACCAGATAAATAATTTGTTGTAACAGTTTCGCCGTTTGTATTTACAAACGTATCTGATAAATCAAACTCTCCATATTTATCTTGGAATATAAATGGTGAATGATTTGATAATGTTATAATTGTACCCATATAATTTTGATGTTCATTTTCGATACCCTCTATAATTGGGATTGCCTGTTTAAAGAATAATTTGTCATTTATACCTAAATTAATAACATCATCTTGGGTATATTGAAAACTTTCTTCAAAATACATACCTTGGTATCCAAGTGATGGATGAGCTTTATTTCTATTCCACATGGATGATAAATTACCATGCATACTAAATGTATAATAATTATTATTTGAAAGTATCTTCGCAATTGTATTATAATTTCGATCATAATAACTTACAAATACTGTTCCTGATGCTGCAGGCATTAAACTTGATAAAAGAGTAAATTCTGTATCTGATGATGTACCCGTAGAAACTTCAGGATAAAAATTAGAAAAAAACATTCCCTCTTTTGCTAGTTTATTTAAGTTAGGGGTAACTTCTTTACCATTAAACGTTAAATCCATTGCAAAATCTTCCATAGATTCCATATGAACAAAAATTAGATTGTAACCATTTGCAATACCAGTATATTTATTATCTTCTTTATATTTTTGATTTTCTTCAGAAGCAAAATATTCATTAAATGCTCTTAATGCATCTTCATAACCAAATAAACTACTTATTTTAGGTCTTAATGTCTGAAGTAAATCATTACCTTGATATAAAATAACACCAAATCTTTCAACAATGTAAAGTCTATTCCATTGTTTATTAAGACGTGAAAAATCACTTTTTTTTGCAAAAGCAAAACTAATACTTAAACAAAATATTCCAACGATTAATGTTGATAAGGCCATCTTTTTACCCTTTTCAACACAGTTTAAAAAATTATAATAACTAGAATCAGATAATTTTTTATGAATTAAATGAAATAACAAAGGAAGTAATATAAACACTAAATAGTTCCATCTAAATTTTTCCCATATTGAACCTGTTACTGTCTCTGTTTGGGAAAGAGTTGCAAGTTCACCAAATGATGCAAATGAAGTATAAAATACATAATAAACGGAATTAACTAGACCTATAAGAGCAAAAATACATACCCAAATAAAGAAATATTTATATTGCTTTTGTGGTTTAATAAAATAGCCAATTGCTCCGACTACTAAAATAATGCCTAAATCAGTTAAAAAAGGAAATGGACTTTTAAAAATTCCCACAGTATTTTTTCTCACTAAAACCATGCTAATAACAGAAATTAACACATAAGACATAAATAATCTATTTGAGATTATATATTCAATAAGCGATTTTTTTATTTTTTTATACATATTATTACTTACTTTCTTTTTCATAAAACCCTTCTTATCAACATATATTATATCAGTATTTTTTTTTTTTTACAATTACCCTTGCAATTATTATACATTTTATGGTAAAATAAATTCATCAAGCGGAAAAAGTATATAACGCAGGTGTAGTACAGCGGTTAGTATGCGGCCTTGCCAAGGCTGAGACGGCAGTTCGATTCTGCTCACTTGCTCCATTTAAATACGACTTACGAACTATTATAGTATCGTAAGTTTTTTTTATAGAGCTGCCGTCCTAGCCTAAGTTAGTCTTGTCAAGACCTAATATATTTTCTAAATAATAATTATTTTCTTAAAAATTAATATTTATTTTAGTGAATAAACTTGTGTTAAAATTAAACATAAAAAAAATAATACTAATATATACAAATATATAAATATTAATTTAAGGTTTAAAACTGCTAGAGTTATTATTAGATTTTAAGATATTATGTGTAATAACTATTATAACTTTTAAAGCAAAACACAATTATAATAAAGCGGTTTATAAGAATTAACAAAGGTAAATTAATTAAAACTGCTTAATTATAGGTTTAAAAAATAGATTATAAAAATGTATAATGTTGTTTTTTATGAAGCTATTTCAAATCAATACTTGTATTTTAATATAACTATTCATATTCTTTGTTATATTATGTTAGGCACCATAGATGGAAATATTTTCTAATCTAGACACCAAATAAATTTTTTTTATAAAAAGACTGGTTATATTTCAAACCAATCTCACTAATAAATTGTAATTTACTATTTTTTTCTTTTAACAAATATTATTCCAAGTATTGCTGTTATAACAATAACCATAAGTGGAGCTACTTTGAAATATACCCATTCAAACGAATGCCATAAAGTTCCAATTACTGACCACTCTGGATCACTATAATCCCATGATTGATATGGACTTCCTAATATTGCTAATAAGATAAATAATATTATTAAACATACATCAGCAACTATTAATGTATTAACTAACATTTTTCTTTTTTGCTTTTGTTTCATTGCTAATTGTTCATTAATGACTTCTAACTTTTCTGATATTACTTTTAAATCATTTTTTTCTTTTTCTTCTATACTTTCACCTAGAATTTCACTAACGGGTGTTTCTAATATTTCTGATATAGTCATTAACATTTCAGCATCTGGTACAGATAAACCTGATTCCCATTTTGAAACTGTTTGTCTAACAACATGTAATTTGATGCTTAATTCTTCTTGTGAAAGTCCTTTATTTTTTCTTAATATTTTTAAATTATCTTTTAACATAATACACTTTCTCCTTTCATCAAATTCAGTTTATTATATAAATACCCGTTGCCACAAGCAATGCTTTTTAACATAACGATAAATTGTAATTTATCAATATTATAATTCTTTTAAAAAAGCTGACATTCTTCCTCTTTCATTCTCATATTCATCTACTAATTTATAACCGTCCTTATACATATTATTAATAGAAAAAAGATTTTTGCTATGCGTCTTGGTAAATATGTATTTAATTCCTATACTAATGCAATATTCGTTAAATATTTCTAACATTTTTAACATGTACCCATTACCTACATAATCAGGACTTACCATTATCGGTCCCAATGAAGCTGTTTCTTTTTCTAAAGTATTAATATGCCTTTTATTTAATGCTTTTTGATTAGAAGGAATATAAAACATTGAGCATACTAAATGTTCATTATCATAATATAGCCATATTTTTCCACCCTGTAATAAAATATCTTTTATTTCATTCATAGAAAAGGTTCCTAACCATTCAGGATGCTGCATGTTTTCTTTAACATATGTATATAATTTTAAATAATCATTTAAATCTACATTTTGATTAACACATTTTAATTTAATAAAATTCATAATACACCTCATAATTTCAAATTATTATTTATAAAAACAAGTAGTAATTATAACTTCAAAAAAATACTTACAATTTTATATATTCTAATCTTTAAACCATTTTACTAAAAATGGCTTAATTAATTCATAAATAAATATTGCCATAAAGTTTATTAAAAATACTATTAATATCAAACTAATATCTATTGATGTTATACTTATTAATTTACCAATAGGTGTAACAAACACTATGAGTTCAATTAAAAGTATCAATAGTAATCCGTAGTTCATTGCTTTATTAGAAAATAATCCCTGTTTAACAACTGACTCTTTCAAATTTCTACAAGATATAGAATAAACTATCTCCTGTACTACCATTGAAAGAAGTGCTAAAGACATAGCTGTTTCTTGACCATACATTTTTAAACTAATAAAGTAAGTGAGAACTACAAATATAGTTTCAATGATAACTGAAGATCCAATGCAAGATTTTATAAATGGTGTAAATAATGGTTTATTTAATCCTCTTGGCTTTTTATTCATTATGCCATCTTCACTCTTTTCAAAAGATAAACATATGCTAGGAATAGAATCAGTTACCAAATCAATAAATAAAATATAAATTGGTAATAAAATTGTTGTTTTAGTAAGTAGTCCTATTACAATAGTAAATATTTCAGCAAAATTACTTGATAATGAAAATACTATATTATTTCTGATATTATTATATATTCTTCTTCCCTCTTCAACTGCTACAACTATTGTTGAAAAAGAATCGTCCATCAAGACTATGTCTGATGCTGATTTTGTAACGTCGGTACCGGTAATCCCCATTCCTACACCAACATGAGCATCTTTAATAGCAGGAGCATCATTTACTCCATCACCAGTCATTGCAACAATTTTTCCACTATTTTGAAGTGTATAAACAATTCTTTCTTTATGAGTTGGATTAACTCTTGCATACACAGAATATCTTTTAACAATATTTTTTAATTCTTTATCATTATATTTATCAAGTTCACTTCCAAGTATTGCTTCATCATCACTACTTATAATTCCAACTTCTTTAGCAATAGCGGTTGCTGTATCTATAGAGTCCCCAGTAATCATTATTGGTCTAATACCAGCATTTTTACATAAAAGCACACTTTTCTTGACACTTTCTCTTGGTGGATCTATTATTCCTAAAATACCAGCAAAAAATAAATTGTTTTCTTCTTTTTCTAATTCTTTGATATCTTTTGGTATATAGTTAATTTTTTTATAAGCAAATCCTAAAGTCCTTAAAGCATTTTTTGAAAAAATCTTAACCTTATCCAAAGCATCTTGCTTTTCAGTTATAGACAAATTCATCTTCTCAATTAAAGAGTCCATACTACCCTTACATAAAATATATATATCATTATCAATTTTATTTAAAGTAGTAAACATCTTTCTATCACTATCAAAAGGTATATCTAATATTCTTTCACATTTTTTTCTTAATTTAAGGGGATTAATTTTTTTATCAAATAGATAATCATATAAACAAGTTTCAGTAGGATCTCCAACATATTTGTTTTTATAAATAAGAGCATCGTTACAAAGAGCACATATATAATTAAGCATATTTTCATCCAATACATATTCTTCTTTAACAGTCATCTTATTTTGTGTTATAGTACCAGTCTTATCAGAACAAATAATATCAATTGCTCCAAGTGTCTCTACTGCTTGCATTTGTTTTACTACTGTTTTCTTCTTTGCTAAATTAGATATTCCAACAGATAATGTTATTGTAATTACAGTTGGAAGTCCTTCAGGTATAGCAGCTACTGCAAGTGATGAACATAGCATTATAATTTCAAGGATCGTGTATTTATTAATTAAAGCTAAAATAAATATAAATATTAAAATAATAAATACTATAAATGTGATTTTTTTAGAAAGTTCTTTTATTTTTAATTGTAATGGTGTTTCTATTCTATCAATTTCATTTAGTGATAATGCAATCTTACCTATCTCAGTATTTTTTCCTGTACTTACAACTATACCAGTACATTTCCCATTAGTAATACTTGTTCCTAAAAAAAGCATATTTTTTTGTTCTTGAAGAATTAAGTTTTCTTTTAAAATATCAGCAGTTTTTTGTACTGGAACACTTTCTCCAGTTAATGCTGATTCATCAACTTTTAAATTTTCACATAAAAATATTCTAATATCAGCAGGAACAGTTTCTCCGGACTCTAAATATATTATATCTCCTGGAACTAATTCTTTAGTGTTTATTACTATTATTTTATCATCTCTTTTAACTTTACAAGTACTAGTTTCATATTTTTTTAAATCTTTTAATATTAAAGATGCTTTTTCTTCTTGAATAAATCCAACAATAGCATTTATAAAAACTACAAAAAGTATGACAATAGTATCAGTATATTCATGAGAATAAAAATATCCATAAAAATATAAAAGTAATGCAACAATCAATAATATGATAATCATAGTATCATTAAATTGCTTTAAAAACCTTATAATCCATGGCGTTTTCTTTTTATTTAGAATGATATTTTGTCCAAAATCATTTAATCTTTTCTTAGCTTCTTTACTATCTAATCCACGGGTATTACTATTTAAAATTTTAAATATTTCTTCTTCTTTTTTTGAATACACTTTTTCCTCATCTCCATTTTACTATTTTTTTAACTTCTAACTTCTTTAAATTTTAAGTATTGTCTTCAACATATATCATCATTTGATTATATAAAATAGCATAATAATAAAGTTCTAATAATTTTTAATGATAATTTCACTACAATTTATAGATTTACAAATACACTTAGGACTATTTAAAAGTCCTATATTTTTTATTAATACGTTCCATCAACATTATATATCACATTTAAATATTTTTACAATAATATTTTTACATTATTTATACAAAACTTTACAATGTTTTTACATTCTAAGTGTTCTTTTACAACCATTATTTTGTAAACTATAATACGCAAGTTTATTTAAACTACCACACATAATATTATTATTAAGTAAATATTTTAGTTCTTCTTCAGTAAATATTCCATATGTCAAGTTTTCATTTGGATTTACATTAAATGCTTTAATAGAATTTTTAATACGTACAACATAACAAATCGAATTATCTATACCCACAGAATAATATGAATTATCAAGTATTGTTACATTATCTGAAACATATCCAGTTTCCTCTTTTAACTCTCTTTTGGCAGCTTCAATAACATCTTCTCCATTCTCAATATAACCCGAAGGAAACTCTGCTATTATTTTATCATTAATTCTAGTTTGAAATGTCAATATGTAATTGCCATTACTATCTGTAGCAACTATTATAACTGAATCTTTACCACCATTTTTAACTATTTTTTCTCTTGTGATAGTTTTATTATTAGGAAGGCTATAAACCTCTTTTATAAGATTAATAAAATCACCACTATATAATATTTCCTCTTTAGTAAGTTTTCCTTTAACCTTTTCATAAATATTAGTTATTTTTTCTAACAACATTTTTTCTTTGTACTCTGGGCTTCTTAAATAATTTAACTCATTTACTCTAATCATTGTACTATTAGCACAGTCCTCTAAAGTTTTATTATTTTCGTTTAATAGTTCTTCATTAAAAATAGTCCTTACTCCAACCTCATCAACGTACGGAGTAACCCTTATAATAATTTTGCCTTTTTCAAAATTTTCCATTTTCTTTATAGAAATTTCTTTTTTATCTCCATAAACAAAGTCTATATAAATCCCTGTTGAATAATCAAATAAATTCCAATCACTAGGCAATAAACATTCGTCAGAGTGATCATCATAATATAAAAATATATAAATTGGTTTTTCAAAAAGCTCTTGCTTATTAAATAAATAATCAAAATCTGAATAACGATATTTAGTATAATTTCCATTAATAATATCCTTAACTGTTAATATGTAACTATTATTTTCTAAATTAATATTATATCTTCTTAAAATTAAATATCTATGTCTATTAAATATATCACTCACTTTATTAAAAAAGTCATCCTTTAATTTAATTTCAATAAATACTTTGCCCATATTTTTTTCTTTACTTTCATATAAAATATCAGAAAGCAATTTATAAAATCTAGCATTTTCATTTTCATAAAATTTTAACTTTCGATAAATATTTAATTTCTCCTCTTGGGAAAAAGTTTTTTGATAACCTAGTTTTGCAATATTATCAAGATATGCTAGTTCCTCCTTTTTTAATTTAATAAACTCTTCTTTTACTTCTTCAATATTCATAAAAAATTCTTCCTTTCAATAATATTTTATTTCTAATAAATATACAACTTATTTACAATCATTTTACATTTCTAAGTGTCCTTTTACATCCATTATTTTGTAAACTATAATATGCAAGTTTATTTAAACCGCCACAAATAATGTTATTATTTAATAAATATTTTAGTTCTTCTTCAGTAAATATCCCATATGTCAAATTTTCATTTGAATTTACATCAAACGCTTTAACAGAGTTTTTCATTCTTACAATATAGCAAATTGAGTTATCTATACCTACAGAATAATAAAATTCATCTAATAGTGTTACAATATCTGAAACATATCCAGTTTCCACTTTTAACTCTCTTTTGGCTGCTTCAATAACACCTTCTCCATCTTCAATATAACCCGAAGGAAATTCCGCTATTATTTTATCATTTATTCTTGTTTGAAAAGTTAATATGTAATTACCATTGCTATCAGTTGCAACTATTATAACCGAATCTTTCCCACCATTTTTAACTATTTTTTCTCTTGTAATAGTTCTATTATTTGGAAGACTATAAACCTCTCTTATAAGATTAATAAAATCACCACTATATAATATTTCCTCTTTAGTAAGGTTTCCTTTTACTTTGTCATAAAGTTTAGTTATTTTTTCTAGCAACATTTTTTCTTTGTACTCTGGGCTTCTTAAATAATTTAACTCATTTACTCTAATCATTGTACTATTAGCACAGTCCTCTAAAGTTTTATTATTTTCGTTTAATAGTTCTTCATTAAAAATAGTCCTTACTCCAACCTCATCAACGTACGGAGTAACCCTTATAATAATTTTGCCTTTTTCAAAATTTTCCATTTTCTTTATAGAAATTTCTTTTTTATCTCCATAAACAAAGTCTATATAAATCCCTGTTGAATAATCAAATAAATTCCAATCACTAGGCAATAAACATTCGTCAGAGTGATCATCATAATATAAAAATATATAAATTGGTTTTTCAAAAAGCTCTTGCTTATTAAATAAATAATCAAAATCTGAATAACGATATTTAGTATAATTTCCATTAATAATATCCTTAACTGTTAATATGTAACTATTATTTTCTAAATTAATATTATATCTTCTTAAAATTAAATATCTATGTCTATTAAATATATCACTCACTTTATTAAAAAAGTCATCCTTTAATTTAATTTCAATAAATACTTTGCCCATATTTTTTTCTTTACTTTCATATAAAATATCAGAAAGCAATTTATAAAATCTAGCATTTTCATTTTCATAAAATTTTAACTTTCGATAAATATTTAATTTCTCCTCTTGGGAAAAAGTTTTTTGATAACCTAGTTTTGCAATATTATCAAGATATGCTAGTTCCTCCTTTTTTAATTTAATAAACTCTTCTTTTAACTTTTCAATATTCATAAAAAATTCTTCCTTTCAATAATATTTTATTTCTTATTTATTGATAAGTAAAATATATTTATGTTATAGTATATATAAGGAGTGCTTATAATGAATGTAGATTTAGAATTATATAGAGTATTTTATGTTGTTGCTAAAAATAAACATATGACTAAAGCAAGTGAAGAACTTCATATATCACAACCAGCAATATCACAATCAATAAAAAAACTTGAAAACCAACTCGGAGGAACACTTTTCTTAAGAAGTAATAAAGGAATGCAGCTTACTAATGAAGGAAAAATGTTTTATGAATATGTTAAAGGAGCTTTAGAACTTATCAATAATGCTGAAAATGAGTTTACCTCTTTTAAAGATTTATCTAAAAGTGAAATTAAAATTGGCTGTTCAACAACACTCACAAAAATAATTTTATTAGATGTAATAAAAAGATTTCATCAAGACTACCCTAACATTTCAATAAACATTACCAATGATTTAACAAGTAATTTAATTAACGATTTAAAATTAGGAAAGCTAGATTTTGTAATATTTAATGAAAGTAATATCAAAGAAACAAACCTACATTTAGAAAAAATAACCGAGCTAAAACAAGGATTCATTTATAATCCAAACTATTTCAAAGATGATATAAATAATTTTGAAGATTTAAATAATTACCCTCTTATATTGCAAAAAGAAAGTTCTAACAGTAGGAAACTATTAAATAGTATTGCCTTAAAAAATAATACAGTTTTAATACCTAAAATGGAAGTTGTAAGTCAAGAACTAGTTACTGAATTTACTAATATTGGACTAGGCATTGGTTTTACAATATTTGACTTAGCAAAAAAGAATTATAACAATTTAAAAGAACTAAAAATTAACAAAGATATTCCAAAAATAAATGTTTATTTAGGTACTAACAAATCAATCTCACCTACTTTTGCAAGTTCTACTTTTATAAAATATTTAAAAAGATGATCAAAAAAATCATCTTTTACTTATCTCTCTAATATATTTAGGCCTATCTATTTTGGATGTTAACATTCTTACTTCGTTTAACATAGTTATTTCAAAACCAACATATTCACTTAATTTTCTTTTTAATTCATTAAGAAGTTCTAAAGCGTTTGCATCTTTTGAATCATATAAATCTTTTAAAAAAGAATTACTATTTACAAAGTTATTAAATAGATTATCCACTAAAAAGTATTTTAACTCTAAATTAAATCCTTCAGAGTTTTCTTTTAATGTTACATTTCTTTTTGAATATTCCATTGTATCTATTACATTAATCTTACCTTTTGAATATAAAATATTATACATAATATCATAAATCTTTATATCATTATTTGTTAATAATTCAATATCTTTATAACTTTTATTTATAGCCTTTGCAAATGAGTTTAAATTTACATACAATGGATTTATTTCATATAAACTTTTATATTTAACAAACTTCATAGTATAACCTATAACAAAACTTTTATATTCTATAGTTTTTATCGGCCATATAAAAGTTGAGTTTGTTATATTACTAAACTGGGTTAAATCTTCGGATATAACATCATCATAATCATCATCAAAAAATATGTGGAATACTTTTAAAACTTGATTAGTTTTAGGATCATAATAACAAGCTCCCTGTGAACCAACACCTAAAAATTTAAGACTATTTAAATAATTCAAAAAATTATCTTTATTAGTTATTTTCATATCACAAAACTCCCCTTAAGTACGATAATTATATCATTTTTAAAAAGATGTGTCAAATCAGTGTAAAGTAGAGATTATATAAATTATTTAATATTTTAATTTTTATTAATTTCATTGATTATAGATTCTCCATGTGTTTTTACTTTAACTGGAGTTAATATGTTAAGTTTTTTTAGTTCATCAATAGTTTTAGGTCTTAATTTTACAAGTTTATCTAATTCATCATTTGTAAATACATAATATGCAGGTATTTTCATTTGTGATGCTCTTGTTTTTCTTAACTCCACTAGTCTTTCTTTCAAATTATCTGAAATATCATTTTTACAAAATTTATCTTTATAGTACTTGTAATAATCAATATTTTCATTAATACATAAATTTGCATAACTTTGAGCAATTAATTCCATATTCTTTTTTGAAGAATAACTATCATCACTTCTTATATGACTTAAATCATATTGTATTTTTCTTACTAATGCATCGGCTCTTAAAACTTTAGATTTAATATCTTTAGGTGCTTTACTTGTATTTAAAATAGTTTCTTGATTTGCTACTACTACTAATACTTTTCGATAATAGTCAAAATTTTTTGAACCAAATAATTTAACTAATCCAGAAGCTTTACTTTCCCATATTTTTCTTATCACTTCTCTTTGTGCTTCAACCTGTCTAAGTGGTGAGTACATTCCCTTTTTAATTTTCTTTCCATTAAAAGTATATTCTCTAATAAAGTCACCATTTTCATTAACAGTAATATTACCTATTAAATTTTTGCACTCAATAAAATATATAAAAACTGATGTAATTACAATATAATCAATTTGGGCAGTTAAATCACCATATTTTACTTTTACATCATGTAGAACATACATTCCAATATTTGCTTTTTGTAATTGATAAGAAATTTCTTTTTCACCCTCTAAGCCTTTTTTAACAATATAAAGTTCACTTAAAACATCATTATTATTTGGATATTCTTTATTAAGTTTTGTTAATGCATCAAATCTTTCTTGTAAATCGCTATTAGATTTATAAAATATTGCATCCTTAAATCTAAAAGAGTTAAATATATCATTTACTATACCCATTATTATCACCAATTTAATTTTAACAAAATATTAGTTATTTGTACATTAAAGGTTATCATATTTATTACCACTTAAAATGACATGAAAATTTTAAAAAACCAACCATTTCATTAAAAGGTACTTATAATTGCTATAAATATAATAAAATGAATGGTATAATAATTTTAAAGAAGAATATGAGTTTTCTTTGAAACCAGACTTTGATATGTCTACTTTAATATAAAAAAAGGTTACGATATAGAATTCGAAACTAAGTTAAGAGTTATTAATTAATAGTTATTATCTAAATATTTAATGTTTTCAAACAATTGATTAATATCATATGATGTACAAAAAAATATTTGATGAAATGGGATGGGAATATGGAAGAGAAAAAAGAAATAAAAATTGAAGGATTTGATGATAGAAATATCAAAATGCAGATGGAAATAATCTTGAAAAAAAGCAGAGAGAAAAGAAAATTAAATACTGATTTTTTAAATTTACTTGTTAATAGAATTAATAATGGACTAAGTAGCTTTGAAAATGAATTAAATTCTATTCCTAAAGAATATAGAAAGCAATTTATAGAATTGTATGAAAAAAGCAAAAAAATTCGTAATGACTAGGGTGATAAGAATATCACCTTTTTTCATGTAATATAGAACTAAAACCATTAATGAACTTATCTCCTTTATATAACCGTTTAATACCATTTAAGATGACATAGAACTAAAACCACCACCAAATACAAAGCATTGCCGTTTGAGTTTTAATACCATTTAAGATGACATAGAACTAAAACCGGTATATTATAATAAGATAAATCTAATAAGTTTTAATACCATTTAAGATGACATAGAACTAAAACTATATTTTAAGTATCTACTAATTATTAGTAGTTTTAATACCATTTAAGATGACATAGAACTAAAACTGCCTTGTGAGCCGTGATAGCAATAGATACGTTTTAATACCATTTAAGATGACATAGAACTAAAACTAGAAACTCCTTCTAAAACCATAATAACCCGTTTTAATACCATTTAAGATGACATAGAACTAAAACACAACAAATCATTTTTGTTAATTTCTTTTAGTTTTAATACCATTTAAGATGACATAGAACTAAAACCTCAAATTTTAGTTCTAAGTATCATAGAGTAATACTTTTCATCTTAAATGAAAATTCTATATCACATTTTATTTTACCACAAATTCGACCAAATTGTTATCGACTATTAATTTTTTTTCAAAATCATGACTACAGCCATAACATTGAGAATCAATCAAAATAATGTTTACATTATTATAAATTGAATATTTATATAGTTCTTTTAATTCATTATCATCTAGATATTGTTTTAGATTAACAAGTACTATAAATTTACTAGATTTCAAAGATCTTTCAAGTTCAATAATAGAGAATAAATTTTCAATTATTGAATTTTTATAATTTATTTTTAATTTCAAAAGTTTTGTAAGGGATTCAATAGTCGCGTCATTATTTACCATAATTGGCAAATCAACTGTTGAAATAATACTATTATACTTTTGAATTAATTTTTTATATAATAGTAATAAAGATTTATCAGAACTACCTTTTAAGTTTTCATTAATAAGTTTATTAATTGAAAGCATATATCTTGAAAAATCAATATTAAAATAATCACTTATAACATTAACTTTATTTATAATACTAACTTCTTTATCATCAATAAATGTTTTAATTTCTTCGATAACATTACCATTACATATTTGATTTAAATCATTAATTAATCGAAAAAATATTTTCTTATTTTCTATTTCAAGAACATTAATATTTTCATTGTTAATTTCAATATTATTTTCTAAATATGAAACTGTTATTTTCATAATACAACTAACCTACTTTCATCATTTATTATTTTATTAGTTGATGAACCAATAATATACTCAATCTGAGAATATTGTTTCTCTGTAATAGTTAGCATTTGAATAATTCCTTTATTTGGTGCAGATTTTTTAATTCTATTATATAGAAAATTAGCTTGTTGTGAATTTAAAACTATTTTTGAATAAACTGATTCTTGCATCATTAAGAAACCCTCATTTAACAAAAATTTTCTGAATTTTAAATAATTTCTCTTATCCTTTGCATATATATTTGGTAAATCAAAAAATACAATTGCTCTCATAACTCTATTCTTCTCCATAAATGAAAGCCTCATAATTTTCAAAATTATCAATAGAATCCAAAGTTTTTTTTACATACAATTTTATAATATCTTTTAAAGTATACATCTTACTTTGATATTTATACGTATGATTAAACAAATTAACAACATCTAATTTATAATCACTATCAAGTTTTCTGTCTTTATTATAATACACAAAATTATCAATAATAACTCTAAAAGGTTCCATCAAATCACAACTTAAATTAAATTGATTAAATTCATTTGTATGGTTAATACCCAATTCAGTTAAATAACCATTTGCTTTAACTTCTTTATTAATTGTAGATAGTAATATTGCATAACCATAATTCAATGCAGCATTTGTCTCTTGCTCTGAATGTCTAATAAATTCATTACCAAATAAAGCATTAAAATATACTTTAGCAGCATGTCCCTCTCTATTTGTAATGTCTCCTATTTCAACATCATTCGCATAATTTAATAACATTTCATATTTATCATCATCAACTTTTCTTAATAACATAGCTTGATTTATTATTTTATTTTTAATTATTTTTCTCCAAAGACTATCTTTGTCAGGTTGTTTCCAACTAATCTGTTTTTTTATTTGTTTACTTGAATTATGCCTTGAATAAAAACTTACAAGTTCTCCGAAAGGGTTATGTTTTTCATCACAAAATATAATATTAATTTTATTTAATGATAGTTCCTTTAATAAGAAACAAGTTACTACCGAAGTGGGATTATCAATAATTATAGTGTCAATTTCAGAAAGATGAATATATTTTTCATCTTCCTCTTGTTTGACTACTAAAAACGAATTTTTATAACTAAGTTTGGATTGTTTAGATATTACAACAGTCCTAAAACTCATTATATTTACTCCATATACCTGTATATGAATTATTGTATATTTTGCAACTAGATATACTCTTATCTTTTTTTCTGCCAAATTCGCTAGTTTGATTTATAAATTTAAAATTACCATGAATGCTTGAGCACTTTAAAGTTTTTAGTATTTCAATGATAAACTGTTCTTTATTTTCCAAATTATTATCTAATAATTTAACCCAGTCCTTTAATCTATCGTTTAAAGTTTTAAAACATATATATTCTCTTTCAATCTTATCTATTAAATATACAATTATTTCATCCAATTGTCGTAAATATACATTTTCATCAACAGATGATTTTTTATTATTAAATAATTTATTAAGTGTTTCCTTATGTGTAGTTAAAAATTGTTTTTCAAATTTAAATTGTTTAGCATTAATTATTTCAGCACCTCTTTCTGTAGCACCCACCAAGTAAAATTGTCCACATTCCCACTCAATTAAACTGTAAAAAGGTATTGGACTTGATATTTTCAAAATATCCTTATTATCTTTAAGTTTTAACAAATTAACTAAATAATCAGTAGTTTTCATTTCATCTTTTTTTGATGTAGTTAAAATATAAATTGGCATTCCAATAATTTTCTTTGTTTCTTTACCCTTATTCAAATAAGTTACCATTACAGCATATGCTGGATTTAAACTTGTATATGATCCATATAATTTCGTAGGAAGATTTTCTTTTAAAGATACACCTTTACTTCCCTTTCTCTGTTTAGTCTGATTATAAAATTCTCCGGATTTGTATTCAACTTTCTTACTAATCAAAATATCATTTGAATATAAAGCATTTTCGATATTTTTATTAAATACTTTTGAATCAAATTCTTTTGTAATTACCTCACCAGTTTCTTCATCGATTTGCATTGGAATTATATCATTTATTAAATAGTTCATTTTATCATCTAAACTATTTATTACATATCCATATTTTAAAGACTTATAATCTTTATTAGCAATTAAATCTTTATTTAATTCCTTAACCATATCAAAATCAATATTTTTTCTTAAGTATTTTTCTTTATATTCTCCTAAAACTGCAGCAAGATATGCATCATGTGCATGATGATAGTCATTAATATCTCTAAATTTATATAATTCAAATTTTTCTCTATAATTATGCGATAAGTTTGCTTTTAAATAAATTACTTTTGAATTTTCATATAAATTTGCCAATATATTTGCAACGTGTTTAGTAATTTGTCTTGTTTCTACAATTTGTCTATTGATAAATCCTTCTATATCTTTTGAATTAAATTCTTTTCTTATCAAGTTATAATATTTTTTATTTGATATAAGACCAATGCTCTTTAAACGTGACCACCATTTTCTATTTGTATCGGTTTTATAATTAGAAGGTAAAACAAAACTTGCAGCCTTATTTTGATTTTCCTCTTTTAAAACTAATGCTTTATTATCTATAGAATCATCTTTTATTAATGTTCTAGGAATAATATGATCAACTTCATAATCACTTAAATTCTCTATTTTTAATGGAGTCATTGAATATAAACTCTTTCCCTCTTGAATAAAATACAAAAATAGTTTTTCAGAATCAATTTTTTCTTGATTCTTTAATTCTTTATTTAAATCATTATAGTTATCAATTTTATTTTTATACTCTTTATATAAACTTTCAAGATATTTTTTTCTATCAGGTTTTCTTTCTTTTTTATCTTCATTTCTTGCCATTTCTATAGATATGTACTCTGGATCATATCCTATATAATTTGTAATTTCATCCACTATTTTAAGGGCTTGATATATACCCCTTTTTGTTGCTGGAGAAGTAACCAAATCCCTAACCAAATCATAATTAACTTTTTTAGTTATTTGTTCACCATTAATTTTATCAATTAGCTCTAAAAACTTATATTTTTTATTGTTAAGAATTTGCATAAAATTTTCTTTTGTTTCAATCATCAAATCCATAATTGACTTTGAAGTATTTGTTTCTTTATCAAAATATAAAACACCAGTTAATAATTTTCTTGATAGACTACTCCATCCAGTATATTTTGTTTTTAACAATTTATTAACTTTTTCTTCATTTAAATCAGGATATTCTCTATTTAGTTTAACTTTAAGAATATTTTTATCTTCAAAAATAGTAATCCATTCAATTATTTTTTCGGCATCATTTAGAGTATAATTTGTATTTTCAAATACCCCATCTATTCCAAAAAAATCGACATAACTTTTCATACTATTAGCAAATTTTTCATCAGCTGAATAGCCCTTTACTAAAATATCATCACCATAAATATCAGTAACTTTATTAGCGTATAAGTATTCTTTGAATTTTTTATCAGTTATTGTTCCAGATGTATTTAAAAATAAATCATTATAAATTTGTTCTTGTAATTCTTTAGAAAGAGGATTGTCATTAATCTTAATTTGTTTTAATTCATTTAATACTTTAAATTTTGAATATAAAATTGAATTTGCAGGTATAGCCTTTTCATTAAGTAGATATGTACAACTAGAAATCATTTTCTTAATAAACTCTTCTGCAGAGGCTTCTTTATCAACAACCTCATCAAAATTATATGGAGTTATTCTTATGCTTTCTTGACCACTTTTTCTTATCATCCAAGCAAAATTACTTTTTTCTGTTGTAGTTAAAGGCCCTACATAATAAGGAATCCTAAATTCAAGTAATTGCACCAATTTATTAGTACCATTATATTCATCACCTAAAAAAGGATAATATTTCTTTTGATTTTCAATTATCTTTACCAATTCATTCTTATTTAACTGATATGGAAATTTACCATTTTCTACAGATGTTAATCTTGGTAAAAAATCACCATTTTCTAATCTCATAAGTATTTCTTCATTATATTTTTTTACTAAAAAGCTATTAACATTATTCCAATTTACACTATCAAATAATTTTTTTAGTTCTTTTTGAAAATCATCATATGTAATACTATTAGTTATATATCTATCATATAAACAATAATTTTCTTTTTTAGCATTATTTTTTGTTCTAAATAATTTATCATATAAGTTTTCATTTTTACCACCTATTGTTCTATCTACATTAAAAACTTGTTTTAAAAATTTTAAATCTTCTTTATGCTTATCATAATATCCAATCATTAAATTAGATAAACTCGGTGTTTTACTTTCCTTAAATATCTTTTTTAAATAAACAATGTCATACAAATTTTTTAATGTCTCTAAAAGTTCAATTCTTTCGCCAAGCAATTTCTCATATTCATCATATTTATCATCATATTCAGTAGTTGAAAAAGATAGTTCAACCTTTGCTGAATCTATATCTAATAAAAACATTTTTATAAAATTAAATTTATTACCATTTATCATTTTAATAAATTCATTAGTAAATTCCTTTGGCATAAAATTAAAGTAACTTGTAAGTTCAACCTTTTTATCATTCTTTGAATCTAATAATAGTATTTTTTCTAGATTGGTATAATCTATATTTTCATCCACATCAAATTCTTCACAATAATTATTAATTAAAGATACAACATTATGAAAAGATTCCTCAATATTTAAACTTTCTGTATTAAACTCACCTTGTACTAAAAAACTTCCACGATATTTTATAATATGATGAATTGCAAGATATACAAGTCTAATATCAAATTTTTTATCTTCATTAATTAAAGCATTTCTTAAATGATATATTGTTGGATAGTTTTTTTGATAAGAATTAAAGAAATCTTTTTCTTCTTTATTTAATTCTATAGTTTTATTAATTTTATCATTCTTATTATAAAAAGATTCTTTCATTATTTGATAAAAATTAGGATCAACTTTATTTATTTCATTTTGGAATTCCTCTTTTAAAAGTTTTATCCTATATCTTCTTCGATCATATCTTCTTCTAGTACTTCTAAAGTTTCTTCTTGAAGAAGCAGAAACTGCTTCATCAAATAGTCTAACACCCCATAGTTTCTTGTTACCTTTTCTTAAAACTTTTTGCTTTTCAGATTCGACAACTGCCCATCCTACAGAATTTGTTCCAATATCTAAACCAATATTATATTTTTTCATATTGACATACCTCCTTTTAATATGATAATATTTAATTGTCTTAATACCATTTAAGATGACATAGAGAGTTAAAATAAAGGATTACCTAAATACTCATTATGTGATGAGAGGCTGCTTAGGCTAGCCCTTTTTTTATGTCTTCTATTCACAATTTAATTGTACTAAATAATTAACTTTATGTCTACTTAATTTATTTGAATTATTAAAAAATTATTTTATTTAATTTATATTTTTATAAAGCAAATAAAAAGTACTATTTTGTTTAGTACTCTTTAATTTTTACCCATATTACTTTTCATTATTCCATATATTTCTGATATAAACTCACTATCTTTTTTTAAATTTTTATCACATAGTAAATAAACATGATTTTTAGTTCTTGTAAGAGCAACATAAAATAATCTTCTTTCTTCAGCAAAAGGAATACCTTCATCAATAACTTCATTTCGATACAATTTTTCTATCCAAATCATACTTGTTTTAACAGATGGAAATGAAGTATTTAATCCAATAATAATTATATCATCAAAAGTAAGACCTTTAGATTTATGCATAGTCATTGCTTCAATATCTATATCTTCATAATTTTTAAATACTAAACTAGATTCTATTCCATCAAAGAAACTTTCATCATCATATAAATTATCTATAATCCTATTTGTTCTACCTAATATTAAAATTCTATGATCTGGACTATCACCATATATCTCTAAAATAGTACTTTTAAGTAAATTAATTTCCTCTTTATCAGATTTAGTTCCATCAAAAGTCTTAATAATAATTGGTTTATCTATATGTTTATCAGATACTAAGTCTTTTTTTATTTGACTATTATTTTTCATAACAAACTGTCCAGATAAGTTGATAAGTTCTTGACTATTTCTATACGTCTTATTAATTTTAAATAGTTTTGCTCCCTTAAAATAGTTAGTAAAATTATAAATATACTCTATTCTTGAACCACTAAAGGAGTAAATACTTTGCCAATCATCTCCAACCGCAAATACTTTAGCATCATTTCTTTTAGCGGTCTTCATAGTAAGTTCATACTTAATATTGGATATATCTTGATATTCATCAATAATTATATAATCAAATAATAAATGAGTTTCACTTGTTAATTTTTCAATATACTTAACTGCATAGTATAATAAATCATCAAAATCAAAGTAATAATATTCTCCACCATAAAGTTTATTTGAATAATAATTATAAAAGTCTAAGAAGTATTTTGCCTCAATCATAACATTTTGTTTTTCTTCACCTTTTAAAGTCATAATATATTTTTTTATAACTGTTTTATCCTCTCTATAAGCAGATGATTTTAAATATTTAATACTTGAGTACATAAAATATTCAAATGGATATACTTGTGAAAGTGGATTTAAACGAAGAATATGTTCATATATTTCTTCATTAGTTCTTTCATTATATTCAACATTTAACGCTCTTAATTTGTTATCTAAAATTCTAACAATATTTGAAAGTGATGTTCTTTCAATTTCAATAAATTTATTATTATGCTCTTTATGGTATCTTTCTTTTTCTAACTTTATTTTATTATAGTTTTCATCCTCTAAGCCAAAGTATTCAATATATATTTTTTCACCAGCATAATCAATTGTAAAATCAGGTTTATATATTATATTATTTTCCATTAGTTCTGGATAAGCTTCTTCATAAGAATACGAAAGACCTCTTTTATAAAGAAAGTTTGCTATTACTGCTTCACCAGCTGATTTAACATAGTCTCCATTTATAGATATAATATTTTCATCTTTCTGAAGTTGCCTTTCAATCCATGATTTAATTAAATTTATAGTTCCTACAGTTTTGGCTTCATTAAGTTTAACACTTACATAGTATTCTATAAGCTCATCATAAGTATTAAATTTTTGATAGTTATCAATAAAGAATTTGCTAAATACAAAGTTTTTCATTTGTTTAACAGTATCAAAATTATTAATTATTTCAGTAATTTTATTTTTATCTAAATATAAGTTTTTAAAATACTCTAAAAATATTTCTCTTTTTTTATTTCTATCAAGTATAACGCATTTTCGATTATTAAATATTTCTCTAATGTATTCATAACCAAGTGAATGAAATGTTGTAACGTGTGCTGAATATTATAATCTAAGCAAATTCTTTTATCTAGTTCTTCAGTAGCTTTTCTTGTATAACTTAATACTAATATTTTTTCTGGTAAAATATTTTTCTTTTCCACTAAATATTTTACTTTTGATGCCATAGTGGTAGTTTTACCTGTACCAGCTCCAGCAATGATAAGACTATATTTTTCATCACTTAATATGGCTTTACACTGCTCTTTATCAAGTTTTATATTAGGATCAATATCTTTATAGAAATTATCAAAGTAATCTTTATTTAATAAATATAACTTTTCTAATACAATGTCATTATAAGTATCAATATTAAAGTTAGAGGGCACAGCACCACTATAATTTGCTAATACATTTAAATATAAATCATTTGAAATATATTCATGATTATTATATTTTTTTATAAACTCCTCTTTCACACTGCCACCTACTATAATAGTATTATAACAAAAATCAATTATTTTTTATAGTGAGTTTTGTAATTTCAAGATAATCAATCTGTAATTTTAGTTGTAACATTTTAACTAAAATATGTTTTTTATTTTAAATCAATTTTTTGAACATTTTTTGCAATTTTTTTATTTATTTTATTAAAAACAATAATTTATTTATATTTGTATAACAAAAAAATCATTTTCTAAGATGTTTTTTCAAAATATTTGTTATATATATCTAATGAATCAAACTTCAAGATAATACCATCAATATATTTTCTTAAATTTACATTAAATTTATCTACATTATCTACCTGCTTAATTTCAGATTTTAACTCATTAATTAACTTTTTATTATTATTTCTATTAAGATATTTTCGTGTAATACTTAAATATAGATAGTCCTTATATTCTTTTAGTAATGAATTTACATTGTCGTAATTATCAACTAAACTAATATCTAGTAAACATATAATTGCATATAAATCATATTCATCCTCTGTAATATCTCGACCAGAAATATAGTTTAATGTTAATAATAGCAACATTCTACAAAAATGGATATTTAATCTAAATATTGTCCTAATACTATTTAAATTATTTATATCATTTTGAATTTTAAATACATATGTTTTAACAATAGATGGATGAGTAAAATCACATAAGTATCTATAGAAATCATTTAGTTCAAGTAATACTTCTTTTTCATTTTGGCATCCGATAAATAAATTTTCAAATAATACTTTATAATTATTAGCAACAGTTTTTCTTATATTATATGGTTTTAAGAAGTTCTTCTTTTCTTTTTCTAAATCCGGTATCTGAAGTTTTGGTTTTTTTTCTGCATTTCTTTATATTTCAATTTTAATGCATTAACATAATTATCACTATTGTAATGTTTATACATGTCATAAGTTTTTTCATCCAAAATAATTGCAACTGAAAACATGATAGCTTCAAATGAACTTCTCAGCAAACATAATGCATCAATATATTCATCGTTCTCAATTAATGACAAACAATTACTAATTGACTTTTTAGCTGATTCTAAAAAAATATAGCTTTCTTTGGGAACTTTTTTGTTATTTTCAGCAGTGTCTAAATAATCTTTAATTTGTTTATCAAATATTTCATTAAACATTTTGTATAATTTTAATATTATTTCTTTCATATCAATATTATAGCAAAAATGTATCATCTTTTATAGATTTTAACATTAATAAAGCATTTTACATTTTTCTAATATATTAAAAAGATAGACTTATATATCTATCTTTAACTGAAAAGAAAATCTTTTTTAATATAATAAAGCCTTTTTTAACTCTTCAAATAACTCACTAGTTCTTGATGAAATTCTCATTTCATTCCAATCACCGCCATTATCAAAATAATTGATAACATCTTCAGATGTAATTTTAAAATCTGCGAATGACCTTATACCATCATTTTTTCCATCACCATTTATTTTTACATCAAAACTAGCATTTGATATTGAATTATTTAATTTATCTTTTAAAATAGTCATATTTCCAAGTGATTTAATCTTTTGATCTCTATATTTAATTTGCTCATCAATCGTTTCTAGTTGCTTTCCATTATCATCTTTTGAGGGTAATGTGTTCCAATGTGCTTGCCATTTTTGGGGCATAATATGTTCTAATTGATAAGTATCCTTAAACTCTAGTTCATGAATATCATTTTTAGGATCTCTTCTTCTATATAATTCAATTAAGAATAATAATGCCTTTGCTTCATTATTGTTAATTCTTTGTAATCCAATTAACCCAGTATCTAGATCTTCTAAACTATTAATTTCTTCATCAATTCTATTTTGCTTATTAATAAAATCAACACATAATTTATTATAATTTTTGCTTCTAGATGTATTCTTATTTAAATATGTTAAAACAAGTATTTTTTCAATTTTGTGTAATTCTTCATTTAGTTTTTCTGAATCATTAGCATACTTATTAAGTAAATAAAGTATATAAGGATTAAATGTCTTTGTGCCTAGAGTATCTTCAAATAACAATAATCTAGGCAAAACATTTTCTTTTGAATAATAATATTTAAATTCACTATTTCTATTCATAAAATTTTCTTTATATAAATCTGCATAAGAACACATTTCATTTAAAAACTCTTTTATTTCTTCCTCAGTTGTCATCTTATTAATTGCAATCTTATATACATTAGGTAAATCAGCTAATGTTTGAACTGGATTATATAACCCTTTTATTGTTGCAAAGCAATGTAAAAACATATCTATATTTGTTCTTTTAATTCGACCTGTTACAAATTCCTTATTCCATTCCAAATCCAAATCATCAGTTTCACAGAAATGTCTTTTCCAAGTATTATCATATATACTTATTACTTTATCAGAAAAATCATTTTTCTCAACGCCATCAATAATTAGACTAACTTTATTAAATAAATTATTTTTGATTGTATCTGCCATTGTTAATCTAACTCCAGCACTATTTAGTGTATCAAACACTTTTTGTTCATCAGCATCATCACTGATACTAATAACAACAAGTATTTCTATTGGTGTTGTTATTAAAGCATTTAATAGTTTTTTTCTATTTTCATAATCTTCATTTATAAATTTATAATAAAAATACTTATAGCAATTGTTAATTAAACTGTTTGAATTTTCCTTAATTTTATCTATTCTTTTTAAATCCATTACATAATCAAATTCGTCTTTATCTAAGTGAGAATGAACTAATCTTGGAACATATATTGGATTACCATTTTCATCAATTCCAACATCTTTTCTAAAAATGACATTTATTAAATCAGTGTAATAATATTTTTTATCATTTTCATTTAAAGAATCATATAAGGCCATAACAAAAATAGATAAAGTTGTTAATCTTTGTTGTCCATCAATAACAGAACATTCAGATGGATCAGTTACTTTAACTTTTCTTTTTCCCTTTAAAATAATTGAACCTAAAAAACCAGGAATATCAGAATCAAAAAAATTATCATATAATTCACTCCAGTTTTCCTCTTTCCAAACATATCTTCTTTGAAAAAAAGGTATCTTTACTAAACCTGCTTCACTTAAAAAAGTAAGGGCTTTTGCTTCAGCACTAAACATATTATCACTTCCATAATCATTATATCATGTATTTATAAAATTGTTAGTTTTTAAAATGCTTTTTTTAACATAAAATTATATTAGTAATATAGATATCTTGCAAAACATTATAATGTAAGTATTAAAAAAAAATATTAGATGTTCTCTTCAGGGGGCATAGCGCAATGGGTAAATCATACCTATTTAATCCCTTTAAAATCAACGTTTTTAATACATACAGTTTAAAAAAATACTATCTTGCACAGCAAAATTTAACCAAATTGTTGTGCAAAAACTGTGTAGACAACATAAAAAGCATATATAGGATACGTAGCTATATATGCTTATTTTCTGTACATTACTAAATCAGGTCTTTTTAAGTTGTCAACAAAATCTGATTCTATTCCCTTTTTTGTTTCACCTTTTGAATTGTGCCTTATACTATTAACTGCCATTATTACTGCTTTTCTTGCCCTTGTTAATGAAACATAATGAACACATTTATCTTCATTTATATCTATATAGCCACCATTTTTAAAGTCAATTTTAGGTAAGACATATTCATGTAAATCTAGTATAAAAACAGCATCAAATTCTAAACCTTTTGATTTATGTATTGTCATAATATGGACTTTTTCAAGATCCATAGGCTTATATGTAACTAAATAATTATCATTATTTAAAGTATCGATTATATTTGATAAATCAATATCTCCACCAAAAATATTTTTTGTTAAATTTAACATTTCATCAATTGGTAATACTTCTGTATTAAAAAAATCAATTTTGAAATTAATAATTGTATTAACATAATTTTGATATTTCCTTTTATTGATAACAATTGCTTGATTATCCAAAATGTTTTCAGGATATAATTTTTGTGAGCCAGAAATATAAATTAATAGGTCTCTAAAAAATATTTCATAAGATTTACTACTTTTATCTATAGGAGTTTCGCAAAAATAAATTGTTGGAGTTTTCATATAGTTAAATAACAAGTTAGCTGTACTATTATTACGACATAATATGGCTATTTCATTTTTATTATTAATATTAAATTTTGATAATAGTCTAGGTATTAAATTATCAATCTTATTAGCTAATATTTTTTCGTCGCCAGTTATATTCCATTTATAAACTCTTTTATCATCACATATTTCATATTTTTTTTGAGGAAATAAAAATTGATATGCATAATTAATTATTGAAGGATGAGATCTATGATTAATAGTCAACCCAAATGAGTTAAAATCTGATAATTCTGATAATTCAAGCAAAAATTTCGGACTACTACCACTATAGTTAAATATTGATTGATCAGGATCTCCAACGGCTACTCCTATTATCCCTAATCCTACAATTTTTTTGAAAATTGTATGTTGCAAGCACTCACAATCTTGATATTCATCTACAAAAATGTATGCGTATTTTGCCTTTATATATTTTCTACAAGAAATTGAATTGTCAAATACATAATTTGCCAAAAAAGGAATCTCTTCTAAAATAATCCTACCATCATTAAAATATTTAGCCAAATATTCAATTTTTTTTTCTTCTTCCAATTTTTCAAATTCAATGCAATCAAAATCATTACGAGAAACAACTTCAACTTTCTTATAATAATTATATAAATATTTTGCAAATGGAATAATTATTTCTGATAAATAAAAACTATAAATAGTCCCAAAAAAATAATTATGTAAATCAGCTGATATATTCATGACTCTACCCTTTAATTCATTACTTGCTTTGTTTGTATAGGATATTGCTATCACTCCTTGATATTCATCTAATTCAGAGAGAATTTTTTTTATTTTATATGTAATTGTAGTTGTTTTTCCACTTCCAGGTACTGCAATAACAACAATATTTCCTTCAGCATTAATTATATCAAGCTGTTCCTTAGTCAAAGTAAAATTATTCATTAACTTTCCCAATCAACCAATCTATTGGTTTATAAAAATCGCCAATATTATCTCGTGTGATACTTATATTCTTAATTTCATCAATAAAATCATACATGTTTTTTGCTTTGCTGTTTTGTAGATATTTAACAAACTCATCTTTGCCATTATATTTTTGCTTAATATAATCTGATAAAAAGTCAATGTTAGACAGATCATTTTCCAAATCTTTTTCAGAAATAAATAATCCCTCATCCATAAAATCTTTTTTATATTTTTGATACAATTTTAAAGATTCGCTACTTAATTTTTCACTATTTAAATTAGAGAATTCTTCTTTAGAAATCCAATCATTCTTCATTATTTTTTCATTATGTAAATCAATTAATCTGTTAATTCCTGAATAATAAATTTTTTTGTTTTTTGAATTAATTATAATATCATTATCAGTTCTTACTGCATAAGGGATTGATAATCTATCTAATAATTTTGCATAAGGCTTAAATCCTATTCCATCTACTGGAACTATCATTATATTATATTTTTCTAAATTAATATCAAGTTTGTCAGAAATATATTTATATAACAAAAGTTCAGAAACACCTTCTACTAAAAAAACTCCTGATGAAAAAAACATAGAGCCAGTGATTAAATTGTATCTATATCCAAATTTAATTACATCATCTTCTAACTCTTTAGAACAACCATTGTTGGATACTATAGTTTTTTTATCCTTATTATATGAAAGTTTAACTATAGAAAATGGATTAAATTCTAAAACAACTTGAGGTGAGTGACTGGTAACAATTAATTGACTATTTATTTTTTTTAAAAGTTGTCTAATCGTCATTGACTGAAGTGGAAAATGTAAATGTGATTCAGGCTCTTCTAAAATAAAAATAACAAATTGTTTTGAATCATCATATTTTTCATTTTTTTCTTTTATCCACATTGACATATATATCTGATTACTTCTTCCATCACCACCAATATTAACATTTTTACCATCAACCTGTGTTATTAATTCAACATTATCCATTATTTCATTTGTATCATTGTAAGAAGAAAATTTAATATCAAGATTATCATTATGAGAAGACATTTCACTTAATTCTGATTTTATAAATTCTGTAGATTTACTAATATAACTTACATTTTCCACTTTTTGATTTAAATAATTAACTTGTTTGTCAATTTCTAATATCAAATTGTTGTCATCGTCAATTTCTTTTAAATCTCTTTTTTGTTTATACGAATTAATAATGTTAGCTTTTGATTTTTTTAAAAAACTTTTTAATTGTCTAGTACTATCAAGATATACACAGTTTATTAAATTAATATATTTATTTCTTCCAGGAATTTCATGAAAACTTTCTTCATCTTCCTTTGCACTCATAAAGAATTTAAATTTTTCTTCTGAATTCTTATATCCTTTGTACATTAAATACATTTTACTATCTTCAATATCTTGACCTAGACTAGCATAAATAAAACTTTCAGAGTTTTCACTAATTTCTGAAAATTCTAAAATAATTGTAATTTCCTCTTCATCTGAAAAAATATTAAAATCTCTTTCTTCTGGCTCTAAATCTAAATATGATAAACTCTTATCTAGCAAAATTCTTATTGCCATCAATAGATTAGTCTTTCCAACATCATTTGGACCAATAATAATTGTTTCATTATTTAAAGAAATATCTTCATCAAAAAAATTCCTATAATTTTTAATTTTTACTCGAGATAATTTCATAATAAAGTCCTCCTACAACAATTCTAAATATTTATTTAACATTTCTATTTCTAATTCATTAACCAGTTTAACAAAATCTATATAATCTCCAGTAGTATGTGCTTTATCTAAAGCATTATAATATTCTAATCTTTTTTCTTTTTTTACAATTACTGGAAGATATCCACTATTCATTAAAGATAAGTTCATAACTAATCTTGAAGTTCTTCCATTTCCATCAACAAATGGATGTATTTTAACTAATTCTCCATGTAATAATGCTGCTCTAATAATTGGATGATATTTTTTCCAATCTTCATAATTAAAAATTAATTTTTCCATTAATTCAGGAACAATTAAATAATCTGGTGGAATATGTGTAGAACCTTTTATTTTTACATTTTCATCTCTATATTTACCAGCGTTATCATCATCAATTTCTTTTAATACTAATTGATGAATATTTTTAATATTACATTCTGTGATTGGTTCTTTATCCTTAATAAGATCATCTAAGAATAATATTGCTTGTTCATGATTAATAGCTTCCAAATGTTCTTTTAAAGATTTACCACCAACTGTAATACCTTCTAAAACAACTTGTGTTTCTCTTAAAGTTAGTGTATTTCCTTCTATACCGTTACTATTATAAGTCCACTCTAAATTTATAGAATCTTTTAAAGATTTTAAAGTTTCTTTTGATATAGGGCTTTTAGAATTTAATTCTTTATTTAATTCATCAACTTTATCAAAATAATTATCAAGTAAATCTAATTTAAATTCAGTATTGTCTAATTTAACACTTCTTTTATCAGCTGGTTTATTAGCATTAATAGGAATATTCCAATTGTTACCTACTTTAACAGCACCTTCAATTCTTCCATCTTGTAATAATTGTCTTATTCTTCTTTCACTAATACCCCATTTTTTTACAGCATCATTTGTAGTCATAAATTCCATAATTTTTACCTCTTTTTGTATTATACCGTTATCGGTATGATTTGTCAATATATTTTATACCGTTATCGGTATATTATTATAATATTTCATTTTAAAATTATTATGTAACTTATTTTAAAAATTCAAGAAGTTCTTCATAAAACTTTTCAGGATTATTTTGTACTTTCTCGTTAAATTCATTTATTTCTAAATTTAATTTTTCTGTTTCTTTCTTATCTTTTTCAAAGTATTTAACATTCTTATTATAATATAGTAAATCGTTAAATTTTGAAAATTCTATTTTATATTCTTGTATCTTATTGCTGATATTAGCTAATAAAAATATGTAAGTAAAGCCGACATTTCCTAATTCTAAATAATGTTTATTGTCATTAGTAAAATACTTTAAACATAAGAAAAGAAGCATTTTTAAGAAATAATAATTTTGATATATCAATAATTGAAATATTTCTTTTTCTTTCGGACTATTAATTTCTATTACTGTACTTACAATTAATGTACTATGAGTAAAATTACACATTTTGTCATACAGTTCAGTTAACATTAATAATTTTTCTTTACGATTTATATCTTTAAATGCTATTTCACTAATTTCATTCATATGTGTTCGAAATTTATCTATAATTTCACATACTCTTGTCCTATCTCTCTCTATTCCAAGAGTAGTAAATTCATTATATACATTTTCATCAAACTGAATCATCATAGACATCATAATGTATTCAAAAGAAGCTCTTAACAATGTGTTTGCATCTACTAAGTTATAACTTTTCAAATTATAATCGACATTTATTAATGTTTTATGTGCTTGTTTTAATAAACTGACTGTTTCATGATGTTTAGTTCTTTTTTCATTTTCCAATTTTGATACATTATAAATGCAACCATCTTTTAATGGTCTAATAAATTTTCTATTTATGGCATTATTAATAGTTTTATTTGATATTTGCATATTTTCACCACCTTAAAAGTTTAATATTTATTATATCACTATTATCAGTTAAATTAGCATTGATCAACAAAAAAAGTATATATAGATAAGTTAAAACTATATATACTTTTTTAACATTTAACTTAAATATGTTAAACTTTTGCTATTTTTTTAACATGTTATGACACTTACGACACTTATTTTTATGTGGCACCCCACATATTTAAGTGGCGCAAGTGACGTAATTAAATTCTATATCATACCTAATTCATGCATTTTCTCTTCTCTTAATTCAGCAAGAGTATCTTTTTCGCCAACTTTTTTCATATAGGCATATATTTGTATTGCCTTCCATCCAGTAATTTTGCAACCAAATTGATTAAATGACATTACCTCGCCTTTATGCTCTACACTTTCTGCGTTTTTTATTACTGCTACTTCATCAGGATGATTTATTATATAGACTTCATCACCAATGTTTACTATACCTTGTTCTATTAACCAATCCATTCTAGGTAATTGAGTCATAACTCTTTTTGTTCTACCTTCTTCAGCTTCCTCTTCTTCTTTAATTTCTTTACTTGTTGGTTCAACTAAAGTAATGTTGCTTTCCATACCATTAATTTTTGCAATACCCAAAAGAATTTCATATGCATCATTAGCTGATAACTCATAAAACTCTCTTTTTCTCTCTTTTCCATCTATTGTTTCAATTGCCCTAAGATTAGGATTAATTGTGTCTATTATTTTATGTATTTCTAAATCTGTTAATCTCTTAGGTACTTTGTAATATGCATATACTCTAAATGCAAACGGGATACACTCGCTTCTATTTAGACTTTTTAATCGAGATTTAAGATCGTTCGCGTAACCTATTTTTACATATTGTGGAAATGATGGATTTGTTAAAATATAAATTACTCCTGTATTATTCAATTTAAACACCTCACTTAATTTTATATTTATCTCGAAGCTTTTCTTCATCATTTATTAAATTTATAACCCATGGTTGTAAAAAATATTTTATGTACATTTCACTATCATAACCAAAATCAACTGGTTGAGTATTCCCAGCCAATGAAATAATCCCAAAATGTGATAATTCACTAGTCAAGCCATTATTCATAGGTATTGATAGTGTATGTGTTTCATCTTTTAGAAATTCTTTAATAAACTTAACTTTTGCCTGTTCAGCATTCATTAGATATTTAATTTGCGCTTCTTTTAATTTTTTGTTTTCAATTTTTTTCTTTACTTTATAAAAAACAAATGAAACTATGAAAACAATCAAAATCGCAGTACTTATCAAAAAAACAATCGAAATTATAAAACCATAATTATTTCTAAAATCAACCATGTATAATTTACATAATGCTTTATCTGGAACAAATAGTATTATTCCTGTTACCAACGATAATGCAGCAAGTATATTAGGTGGCAGCTTTAAAAAATCAATAAAATCTTTAACTTTCATTCATATCTCCCCCTAAAATTTAAATATCAAATTCGTTTATTTTATCAGTTCTATTTTTATGTATTTCCAAGTACTGATGCATTTTTTCTGTATAATGCTCTGGTGATATTGAAAACACCATATCCTTATTATCTGTATAAATAATATTAACATCTTTATTAGAATTAAATGAATCATATATTTTTCTCATATAAAATGTAGACTCATAAATATATTTTTTTTGAAATTCCGAAACATTGTTTCTAATTTTCATTTTATCTCCTTCAAAATATATCAATCCCCATTCAAATAATTTATCATGGTTTGCACATAACCAAAATCCATTGTCACCATCAATTATTTGTTTTTGCTTTTCTTCCTCACTAAGATTGCTATGTAATATATCTGTAACCCTATGGATATGAGACCCTATTATTAGATATTCTATGTCGCAACCACATAAATAGCACTTTTTCTCTTTGAATTTTTGAAGAAGATTATAATGATATCTTTTTTGATCTCTTTTTGCAATTCCTGCTTCATCTGATGGCTCAAAATCCATTTTACCATCATCAATTTCTATGCCTAGATATTCTAATATATACCTATTTGCTGGATCAACACTTGCCTGATGTTGTGGGTCAGTTTCATTTACATTGTAAACTTTTATAGGTAAATCAACTAGATTTTTTAAAGCCATACAAATTGCAGTTGTCTCTCTTCCATTAACACCATATGTTTTCCCATAAACTGAAATACCTTCATTTGTTTCCTCAAATAGAGTAGGACAATTACCAGTATTTCTTTCACTAGATTCAATTCTCATCTTACGCATTTGTTTAAAATCTATAAATGGTGTCCTATAATCATAATCAGTTCTATCCGTTGGAATTATCTTATCAATATTTAGAATTTTTATATTAGCAGTTAGTAATACTTTATATGCGAATATCATGGAAGTTGGATGAGAAAATCTAACATCTCTAACATAATATTCAAATTCTTTATTAATACTATTATCCATTAAAAATGCTTGATATGACGAAGGAACATTTTGCATAATAAATGTGTTTCTTGCCACTGTGCTATCATTTCTGCTTAAACATATATATTTAGTTACATTATCAGTAATCAACTTAATATACTGACCACTATTATGTCCACGATGATCTTCCTCTACTACATAATCTTTAGAATTAATAGATCTCAAACAAATATCATCTAACATACTCTCATCAAGAACATCTAATAAATGTGTAGGAATTAAAAATTTATTCATAATTACTCACCTCATAATTAACAACAATTATTTCATTTCTGTTTTTTCTTGCTTTTCCATCATATTCAATAACCTTAAATCCATTTCTATTAATCCAATCAATTAATAAACTATTTTTTAGTTCTTTATGTTCCAATACATTTGAAAGCATAAATTTAACTCCTTTTTTATTTAATTTTTCTAAATATTTAAGAAGCCTAATTTCTTCAGTTTCATTCCATCCGTTAAATCCACGTTTACCATCATTATAACTCCCAAGAGTTATTAAATAAGGTGGGTCACAATAGACGAATGTATTTTTATTAATTAAATCATCCATATCAGTAAAATCTCTTGAATAGAAAGAAACATTTTTTTCTTTTAAATTTCGACAATAAGATATTAGTTTTTCTGCTAATTTGTCATTAAATCCAGCTTGCCCTACAGGATTATTATAATCATATGATGAATTAAAACGAATCTGTTGTTGGAATCCATATAGAACCAATAAGTACAATAATTTTGGATCACGATTTTCAACTGGAGTATTATTATAAAGCTCTCTTATTTTTAAATAAGGTTCTTTAACACCGTGTTCCAATTTATATTTTTTTATCATTTTTTCAATATATTTATATATTTCTACAGTATCTTCATTTTTAAATGTTTCAAGTAGCTCTCTAACTTTAAAATTGCAATCATTATATATTAATTGATCACAATTATAATTAATTCCAACATTAAATCCACCACCAAACAAATCAATAAATCTATCAATATTCTTAGGTGAATTCTTTTTAAGAAAATCTATCATATCCGCTTTGCCACCAATATAGTTTAAAGGTGAGGCATAATTAATTTCAGAATCTTTTTTTTCTATATAAAATAAATATTCATAATGTTGTTTATCTTCGGCCTTACTATTTAAATATCTTTTATATTCTATTTTTTTAAATACTAAAGTTTCTGGTTTACCATGTCTTTTTAATACACTTTCAATATATTCTTTTGACATTATTCCATCAGAACTATAACTCATTATTATATGTTTAAAGTTTGCTCTAGCAATTATTTTTTCAAACACAACATGAACATTTCCTGATTTTGAAAAATCACTTGTTAATTTTGATGTATCTCTTGCACCAGTTTTTCCTCGTATTTCAGGATTATCATATAAAGCAATTGTTTCAAGCATATGATATTGTACGGAATATTGATTTTTCGTATATGGAGGATCCAAATATAAAATATCTCCACTTACATCATTAATTAATTCTTCTATCTTTTCATTATATACCTCATTATCAAATTTACTTTCAGTTTTTTCCATTTCAACTTCAATAAATTTCATTGGTTTAATTGCTCTTGGATCCCATTTTTTTAGATATGCTCCATAAACACCTGCAACATTGGCAACTTTAGAAACAGATTCTAGCAAACATGCTATCAAATAATAATATTCTTTAGAATCAATGCTTTCACTTTTATACCAATCTTCTATTTTAGTTCGTATAAAATCTATTCTAGCTGCATTTTCTTCGCTAAAATACATTCTTTCAGATCCACCTAATGAATAATTATTATAAACAAATCCTTTTAATTGTTTGCTTATATCATTAAATAAGTCAAAAGGATTTACATTTAGATTTCTAAATTTTTTACCCGGAGTATTCAATTTTGCTTGTGTTAAAACATATGAAGAATACAATGTATCATTTGCTATTATTTTAAATTTATCTTTAAAATGATTCCCGACAGTTGCAGTTCCACTAAACGCATCAAAAAAAGTATAATTTTCTTTATCAATTTTCAACGATTTAATTAAATCATCTATTTGATCAACTATTTTAACTTTACTACCCATATATCTCATACTAAAACCACCTACATATCCTTAGGTAGTTCATTATAATCATATTTATGTTCTACCATTTCTAATTGTTCAAATGCAGATTGAACATCATCAATTGCTTTATCAATTGTATATAAACTATCTTTATTTTCTTTCATTATTTTCATATGCTCAATTGTATTGAACATTTTTTGTCTTGCTTTTCTTGTAACATCTCTTTTTTGTTTATCAAATTCCAATAATCTAAGTTCTAATTTTTTATATTCATCAATTAAATTTTTTAAATCCTTAGTGGATTTATTTTTATATTTATCAATTCCATATATAGAAAATGATTCACCATATCTAGATTCTTTGAGCATTAAATCTAAAGATAAATCTAATTCTTCAGCTATTCTTTTTAATATATCTATATCTGGTTTTTTTATTTTACCGTTAATTGTATCATTATATGTACTTTGGCTCATTCCAATCATTTTAGCTAATTCTCGTTGTGAATAACCTTTTATTTTTCTAGCATTTTCAACCATATCTTTAAAATCATTTAATGCCATAAGAACACCTCTTTTTAAAAGCCTTCTATTCTTTTCTATAATCATTTTACCATTAAAAAAAATTATTGTAAATAAAAAAGAACGAAATTTTCGTTCAAAAAGTATTGACTCAAACTTTTTGGTTGTATTATAAATAGTGTTGGTGAAAAAAATTAACACTATTTTTTATATAAACAAAAAGACATAAATTTGATACAATGTAATTGGTTAAAAAACACTGAAAGAAACAAATCTATGTCTATAAATAATTAATATTAAATTTATTAAATATTAAAGATGAAAATATCTCTATTGTGAAAGAAACTAAAGATGATAATTTAAATTTCTCTAAATATATTTTTATCAATATAATCTATTTGTTTAAAAATTTCTTCTAAAACGTTTACAACTATACTATTTCCCGCCATTTTATTCATTTTATCTCGAGTAAAAACATCTCCTCTACCATTAGCAGGAAAATTATTTCTTAATAATGATTCATAGTCCGATTCATCAAATCCCATGAACATAAACCCTTCTCTTGGGGTAATATATCTAAATGTGCTCATTCCTTTTTTTCCGCTATTGAAATCTATTACACCAGAATTAGGATGTCTATCTTGTTTAGTCGTTAAGGTTGGAGCAATTTCAGCAAATCTACCTTTAGAATATAATTTTTCATTGTCTACATAGATATCTCTACGAGATGGTGTGTCTCTAGGTTGACTTTCTTCAGCCTCCTTTTTATATATTGGATTTGAATAATCCATTCGTAATATATCTTCTATATGAATAGCTTTTCTATTTAATTGATTTGGTTCTGTAATTTTAGTTAAATCATTTTTTTTAAAATAATTATCGATTTTTTTCTTTAACTTTTCATCTTTACCAACATATATACTAATCATATATGCCCTAATTCTCTTTTGTGGAATTCCAAAATACATTGCATTTAATGGAAATACATAATTAACATAACCCATATCCCTTAATGACTTTTTCCACATTTCAAAATTATTTTCGTGTTTTTTAGACATTATATTCCTAACATTTTCCATTAATAAAAATCTAGGCATGGAAAGATTTTGACTTTTTCTCTCTAATAACATTCTTTCAATTTGCCATAACATACTAGACCTATTATTTGCATTTCTATCAATTCCACTATTGTTTCCATGCCAACAACCTGCTAGAGAAAGATCTTGGCAAGGGAAAGAATACGTTAAAATGTTCATATTGTTTGGTAGATCTTCACCCCTTATATCAGTTACACTTATCAAATTATGTGATCTATCAATTGAGAAACATAATCTTCTCAAGAAATTAACATTTTGTCTTTCAAGTTGTCCCTCTTTGGCAGGCTTTTTTCCATCAAAACTTAATGTATATTTTGAAAGTATATTTAGCAATTGTTCTTTGGTCTTATTTGAATATTTATTTGGTTCAATATAATCTCCATTATGGATATAATCGTATGCTAAAATAGCATTAATATCCCAATCAGCGGTATTCAAGATTTCAAAATCAATGTTAGCGTTTTTAAGTGCTTTAGCTTGAGCGCCTATACCACTAAATGTTTCTACCATCTTTAGCATATTACAACTCCTCCTATCTTACAGTATTCATTTTACCAGGTTTTAACTTTTTTTTCTAGAGTTAATTAATAATTTAGTCAAAATTCTTTCGGCATACCTTCGTCTATAAGCTTTTCTCTCGTTTGTAAAATAATTGTTGCTTGTTTAGATGATGGTATTTTTCCGGTTTGTTCAAAAGTTGATACTAGTCTAATTAAATCATCTTCCATAGGTGTAAATAATTTTTGTTCTCTACCCCAATTATATACTTTTTTCCAATATTCTTGGCCTAATCCAATTACTAGAATATCAGCGTTTAATTCATTAACCATTTTTTGCTCTTTTTTTGAATCTTTTTCATCTTGCTTTAGTAAATATTTATCAACAAGGGATTCAATAAATTCTTCATTTAACTCAAAATTATATGAAGAAGCTCTTTTCCAGCATTCTTCCTTTTTACACCATTCTGTGACATTTAGTGTTTGTCTATCATCTCTAGTTATAAAAGACAACATTTCTTTCGTAGTTCTTAATAATTGGTTGTATAATTCTTTATACATTTTTTGCTCATTCCATATTTTTTTATAATCTATTGATTTATTAGAATAATACTTGTTTAATTTATCCACAATAACTGCTATGGAATAAGTCACAATATTTGCACGATAAGCTTTTATTTCTTTATACCAATCTTGATCTGCAACTAATTTTTCAGTTTCTTTAAAAATGATTGCATATGAAATGAGTTTTTTATAATAGTTTTCATTATATTCCAAATCCGATTGTTCCCATTTTTTTGTTATTATCTCAGCAAAATATCTCATACTAGCTTGAGCACCTTTACTAACAATATCTGGTCTACAGCTAAATGTATTTAAATATTTAGCAATATCAACCTTTTTAAGCACCTGGGATTTTGGATTTTTGGTTTGAAATTTTTTCTTTTCCGCAGCGGTAAGTTTCATTTGTGCTTGTGTATATTGTCCTTTTGCCCTTTCATAAAACCAGATTGTTTGATACATATTTCCATTTACTGGTGGAGCAAATATTTTTCTAGAAAATTCTTCAATCCTAATATGATATGGGTGATTTGAGAAAAAATCAGATTCATCAACTTTATTTTGACTATTTGCAAATCTAGATATTTGAGGAATTATTTCGTTTGCTTTATCGTCATCAACAATAGATATTTTCATAGGAACAAATATATTTTCTACAGCTTCAAGATTCTTATCTTGTAATATTACATTTGCAATTGAAGCAGTTGTTTGGCCACCGTTTATTATTTGCAAATCCTTAATTCTAGTAATGCACTTAGTAAATGGGTCAACATCCATTTCTGTTGCAGTGGCAGCAATACCATTATTATACGCAAAAAACATATTAGGTTCATTCAATATAGTATTTCTAATTCCTTTATTTACTTTACCTTTAATGCTTAAGAAAGATCTAACATTTCCTTCTAATAACCTAGAACCATACTCAATATACAAGTTTGCTAAAACTATGCCCGGTATTACTGCTAGATATGCTTTATACTTATCTTCATTAACAGCATTAATACATGGTATAACTTCTGTAGGATTAAAATTAATATCAATACTTTCTTTTACTTGATTAGATGCATACATATTATAGAAACGATTCATATCCCATATGTTTAAATCTACAATTTTATTACCTATTTTTTGTTGTTTTAAATTCTTAACCCTATTACTTAATTTTTTATCTGTAACAATATAAAATCTATACTTTATTATTTCATCATTTTTTAATTTAATAAGATTTGCTAATTCAACGCCAGGTGATGCTTCCTCGAATCCAGCATTAAGTACAAATCCATTCTCACAAGATTCAACCAAATTACGTAAACAATTATAATCTCTTTCGATATCAGTATTTGTTAAAGATTCCTCTTCACCATTTGTGAAGTCGCTATATAAGACAACCAATGATTTATCATATTCATCATAGTAATATCCATCCATTATCATCTTCTTATTACGTGATCCATTACCATTAAAATATCCAAAAATAAAATCATCTATTTCTTCAGCATCTTCTAATATGTTTATTACAGTATCCAAAAAAGCATTGTTTATACTCGTCATATCCTCACTAGCAGAAACACGAACTGTTTCTAAAAAATCATTTTTGTATTCTTCAAAATTCATATTAATCCTCCACCATAAACTCTTTTATATTTGGAATAATTAATTCATAACTTACTTTTGCTACTTGATTTGGCATATCTATAGCTTTAAGTCTTGGAAATTTATCATTTACACTATAAAATTTTATATTTTTTTTATCATAAACAAAACTTTCATATTCTTCATAATACGAATAACCCATTGTAGACAATTTTTTATAATACTGCTTAATTATAGAATCATTTGGCAACATTAATGATATTTCTTCAACTAATTTATTCAAAGTTAAAAAACCGGAAACATTACTATTTGTTTTTTCTAATTCTATAATTGTCAAATAGCCATTTTTATCCGAATCTAATTGTTCAATAGAACTTATCTTGACAGTAGTTGCACCTTGTGAAGTTGTTTTAATTTCATACCATGTATTCTCTATTTCAATGTCTTTATGAGAAGAATCTGGGCCTTCCCAAGATTCTATAGATTTCTCTATTCCATATTTATCAAACATATAGTCTCTTAAAAAAACAAGTTCTCCAATTAATCCTCGAATTTCATTTTCGCTTAATATCTTTGAAAATGGATTTTTAAACATATTAATCCATCTATTCCATCTAGCATTTATTATTTTTAAACCATTCTCATTAGTTACATCTTTTGTCGATTCAATAATATCTTGGCAAAATCTATAAAATATATCTGAATCCGTCTCTTCAACTAAGCAAAAACACACTGCTTTTTTACCATCGCGTCTTGTATTTATATTCAAATCAATCAATCTTGTAGATTGGAATGTTTCATCTACTTTATCAGTAATATAAGCCAATGTTTTTTGCACTTTATTATTATATCCCAAATAGATATCCAATTTATACTCTGCTGGAATTCTTTTAAAAGTTAAAGAGCTTTTACATTCTGCAAAAAATTGTTCTAAATTATTCATTTAAATCATCTCCTAAATCTCCTCTATAATCTAAATAGTCGAGTTGATCTATTACATTTAAATAATAGGTTACATATTCAGTATTCTTATCCGTTAAACTTGGTATACCAATACTTAATCCTATTAACGGAATGTCATTTAATCCTTTATCTAGTTTTGCTTCATCCTTTGCAGAATAATTTAAGCCTACAAAATATATCATCAATAAAGGTTTTCTTTTTACAAATGGTTTGAAGTACCATTTTTCACCCAACGTTCCACCATCGGGATGTGTTTTATTAAACTCTTGTTTAATTATTTCTATTTGTTTTTGCGTTAATCCAAATGAAGCATCGCTTCCAGTTCCTAAACGATTCTTAGATTTTGAAACTTGCAATAAACGATCTTCGTTTGTAAAATTAAATGATCTTTTCATCCAATTTATAGTATATCCAGGAGCTATGTCTTCAACATGATTTTCATCAGAACCATTTAAGAAAACAATATCCCATTTATTTAATTCTACACCAGCATAATCTGTAATAAATCTAGATACAGCTTCTTTATTGAATTTGATATTAGCCCTAGCTATATCAAACTTTGAAATGAACTCAACAATTTCATTTTTTTCAATATCTTTAAATCCAAAATTCTTTTTTGAGTTTTCATTTTTTTCTATACTATGTGTTTTTTTACAATCCTCTATTAATTCACGTAAAGCAAATAAATTACTCTCGTTTCTTTTAGTATCATTATATAATTTTGGAGTTTCAATGAATTCTCCACTTAAAGAAATTAATAAAGGTATTGAAGATGCTGTTCTCATTTTGTTTCTCGCAGTTATCATTAAAACTGTAGAATCTCTACGAACTCTTAGTCCAAAATCTTTTGGAGTATTTCCATTTTCTTTCATTATCTTGATATCTTCTCGTAGCTCATCTGTTGCATTACTAATCTCAGAATACCAATTAATACTATCATCAGACATCCATATTTTACATATATCTTCATATCCAGGTCTATAACCAAACCATCTTCCCATTTGCATCAAAGTATCATATACTTTTGAATTTCTATAAAAATAACTTACTACTAAGCCTTCTAATGTTAATCCTCTTGATAATGTAAACCCACCAACACATATTGCCCTTAAACCATACAACTCGTTCGCTTCATAATCCAAATCATTTTTACTAGCATTAACAACAAAAACTTGAATAGGTTCAATGGCTCTAGAAAGATTAGTTTGAATTACATCCCACGTAAATTCTACATTACTGAATTGTTCATCATATACTTTTTTCAACTCACGTATTGTTGTACATTTAAGTGCTTCATTTGGGGCTAGTTTACAATAGCATCTTACCTCATCCTTTGCATGTTTTAAATGTCTATTAATTGCATCTCCTAATTGATGTTGAACGTTTACAAACCTACTTATATTAACAAGCATAGAACGATGTTTAGTAACGTCACCTCTCAAGTCTCTTATAACATTACATAAATAAAATTCATTTAATGCAGTCTCTAAGCTTGGCGAAAGTGCGCTAATCTTAAAGTCTATTTTATGTGACTGAGGATAATAATCTTCAGCGTCTAAAATTGGAGTAACCATATTAGCATATTTCGCATTATCGCCAAATATATTTCTAGCGCCTATATAGTTAGTAGGAGCATCCAAACAATATATATAATCCCTTGGAAACAAATCATCCGCTAATATTTCGTCTTGTTTTCTAAACGGGTCAATAAAAATATTAGCATATGGAGTAGCAGTAAAACCTATATAACTTGTCTTTGTAAATAATCTTAATAAGATTCTTATTTGTTCATTAATTTTAGTAGGAGATTTGTCTTCATCATTAGTATTAATTGACGCATTATCAGCTTCATCATCAATTACTAAAATTGAATTGTTAATAACATTACTTCCATCACTCAGGTTTCTTTGTTTAATCCATTGATTCAAATTTTTTAGAACTGTTACATTTTTCTTTAACACTAAAACGCAAGTTTCATTTAAAGAATCCAAAGAAATACCTAAAAGTTTTGAACTTGTACTTTTAAAATCGTCATATATTGTAGTGAAAAATGAAGGTTGAAGATTTGGTTCATATTTTCCAACTCCTATTATATTTGATTCACTTCCGCTAGACCTTCCTATAAATCCTTCGTCAACTCTTATTTGAGTTTGTTTTCTTAATTTTTCTATGGTTCCAGTTAATATTACTATTATTTTGTATCCTGCATCAGCAGCTTTATTAATTACACTTATGTAATTAGCGGTTTTTCCAGATTGAACATCACCTATTACTAGTCCTCTTCTTTGAAAGCCAAATTGAGATTGTGGATTTCCTAATAAGTCAACTATTTCATCAGATACATCATCCATAGAGTCTACAACGTTTTGAGCATACTTTTTATCATAAAGTAAATAGTTTTTATATCTTAACCAATATTTCATATCTAACTGAGCTTTTTTTGCCATAAACCATTTTTTATGATTATTATCAATTAGAACCGTTCCGATATCTAATCTAATTAATTGTTTTGAGTGAATGTCTTTTCTTATTGTTTCTATTTCTTCTATAGTAACACTAGAAAAAGCATCCATTTTAGCAAAATTATCAATAATATTATCTATTTCTTCTTCCGTATATATTTTTCCTTTTTTTGAAAACAAAACTGCCATTATAGTGCTTTCAAATTGATCTTTATCCATTATTAATCACCTCGTTACTAAATATTTTTTTTAATTCTTCATTGTTATTGTAAGGTTCTGTTTTTAATATACTATCAAGCATTGTTTTTTTATCAATATTTAACTTTTCGGCAGTTGCTAGCATTTCATTAATTTCATCAATCATAGTAAAAAGTTCTTTTTGATTATCTTGGATATCAAGTACATCATTAGCAGCATCTAAGTATATTTGATTAGACGGTAATCTATCTTCAATAACATCTAAAATACTATTTAATAATGTTATTTGTTTTGGTTCTAATTGTTCAACCAAAAGTTTTATTTGCGGCGTATCTCTATTAATCCTATATTTAACTTGTTTGTCTCTTATTTCATATCTATCCCAAATATAATTAATATCATTAGATGTAGTTTTTCTCCCCCTAAATTCATGAACTCTTTTACTGCCCAAAAAAGAATCCTCAATACATCCATATAAACGTTCTTTAATAATATCTGGAAGTGATGCTGAACTTTTTTTTATATCAACACCCCACATATAATCTAATTCTGAAGGAATATCAACTTCTATTCTTGCAAGCTTAGTTAATTCTTCTTTTCTATATAATCTAAACCAAGTTCCCCATATAATTAATCTTTTATTTCTATATATATAAAATCCTTGATTATTCTTTAAATCAGCTACTCCTCCAGCTTTTTTCTTATCATCATTAGTAAGTTTATTTATATATGGAAGAATGTAAGGTCTTACTCTTATTCTTGCTCCACCTAAAGGTATATATTCTTCTTTCATAATTTGAGTTCCTTTATTATCTTTTAAAAATGGATCCAACTGTTCTATTTCATCATTATTTATAACAATTTTTACACTATCATCTAAAAATCTATGAAATACTAGAGCAAGATGATCTCTAGCATTATTCATATAACTGCTTAGAGTAGAAGATAAGTCTTGCGTAACTGCACTTATCCTATCAAAATTTTGAAGTAATAAATATGTACCATGTTCTTTACTTAACAGTTTATCTATTTGTGGTAATTTTTTTATTTCATCTTCTAAATATTCTATTAAAACCCAATTTTGTTTTTTATTTATATAATCAATATCCCACGAATAGCATGAAACCTCTTCATTTTTTTTACTTACAACTGTAAGTTTTCTACATTGAGATAAAGAAGCACTTTTCATGCCTAATCCGAACCTTCCTAGATCAGTTGCCAATCTTGATTCCAGTGGACTTTTGGAACCATATCTCAAAGCTTCTTCAAGTTCACCATTAGTCATTCCACAACCATCATCTAGTATTATTAAATATGGATTATCCATAGGTAACATAATTAAATCTATTCTTTTCGCATTTGCACTTATACTATTATCAATTAAATCAGCAATAGCCGTTTCAAAAGAATATCCCAATGATCTCATCGACTCCACCAAATTAGGAGCAAATGGTATACTTTCTTTTTCTTTCACGAATAACACCTCACACTAGCAAATTTACATATACTTATTATATCATATAAATATCATTTTTTAGTTAAATTATTAATTAAAAATGACTAATATGTTAAAATGTAACCTATAAAGTGGACTCTTAAAAAAAGAGAGGCCTACTTTATAGGTTACATTTTAAGAACTCTTTTCTTCTTTAACTAATTAATCATTTAAAATACAACTAACATAAAATAAACACTTACTTATTCTAGAATTATTAATTAAATCATCTTTTGAAACTTTAGCTTTACTAATTGGATTTATACCATTAGACATATCATCTATATAACTTTTTGCTTCTTTTAATAGCTCTATATCCACATTATTTATATCTTTCCATTACATCTTTTGCAAGAGGTACATCTGCTGGAGCTAAATCATAATTTAATAAATCATCTATTTTTACCCAAGCATATTCTGAGTGTGCATGAAGTTTAAAGTTACCATCAATATATTCACATTCATATAATTTAAGTATTACATTACCATGTGGATAATTAAAAGTGCTTTGTGATATAAAATCTTTTGCTTTAACTTTTACATCAAATTCTTCATAAATTTCTCTTTCTATAGCTATTTTTTCATCTTCATTTTCTTCGACTTTACCACCAGGAAATTCCCATTTACCTTTTGCATCTTTATCCGTAGATCTTTTTGCAATTAATACTTTATTATCCTTAAAAATTAAAGCCGCTACTACATTTATATCTTTACTCATAATACATTTACCTTTCGTTAATCCTATTATACTATATTTTCAATATTAAAAAAACTAAATGTTTCTTGACATTTAGCTTTATTTAACTTTCTTTATTAATACATGGTAATGAAAAGATGAATATGTTTTATCATTTGATTCATAAAAATCTTCAATATGATTAATAAACTCTACTTTAAAATCTTTGAATAAAACTTTTATTAAATCATAATCTGCATAAAAATGTGGTGTTTTATATTCTGGGCCCTCTTCCATTCTAAGTCTTGTATTTTCATCTACTAAAGGCCAAGAAGTTTGTTTAAATCCCCATGTAGATTTAGAACCAAGTGTTAAATAGCATTCTCCATTATCCTTTAAAACTCTATAAAGTTCTTTAATTATTTGTTTAACTCCTTCAGTATCTTGATGTGATATAACATTTCTACATAATATACAATCAAAACTATTATCATCATATGGTAAATGAATCATATCACCTTTTTTTAAGTCTGCTTTTAAGTTAAGAGAATCTAGCCATTCTTTAGCTCTTGTTAAACCTTCTTCACTAATATCAAAGCCATAAGTTTCAAAGTCATTACTTGCAAATAATACAGTATGTCTTCCTAACCCACAACCTAAATCTAGAAAAGATTTAAAGCCTAGTCCTTTCCACCTATCAAGTAAATAATATGACTCAATACTTGGTATTTTCCATACACAATTTGAATCATCCTCAACCATTTTCCAATTCCATCCTTTAGATTTAATCATTATCTTTCCCTCCTTCAATAATTTTATTTAAATCTTTATTACTTTTAACACAATAATATGATTTAACATCCTCAATTACTTTTCCTATAAACTCATTATCATTAGTTTCTAATACTTTTTTCTTTGTTAATTTTAAATCTATCTTATCATCTCCAGCTGCATATAATGTTTCTATTACATAAAACTCATCTTTTACCTCAATAAAATATAGCATAATCTTAGTAAAATCTAAATCAAAAATGCTATAACTTAGAGCAATTCTCCATACAATTTCCCTATTACCATTTTTAATTGCATAATCGATTAATTTATCTAAATTTTCTTGTCCTATATTTTTAGGATGCTCTAAAGATAAACAAGTTTTTAACTCATTTAAAATAATTTCAAAATCCATATATAATCCTTTCAAAGATAATACTCTGCATAAAAGTTCATGTATAACCTTAGTATACAATACTAATTATTATAATGCAATTAAAAACTTACGCATTTTTCAAAATATAATTTTTGCCTAACTTATGCCAAAAAATAACTATTTCTATATAAAAACTGTCAATCAAAAAAATCTCTTTCGAGATTTTCAAATCTTTGTAATTTAGTTAAGTTATGTCCTTTTTATGTTTGAATGGTAACTAAATATTAAATACATTTAATTACTATAGTTATCTTCAATTATGCTTTTTAACTCTTTATTACTATCAACATCACAATAAGTTTTTATATTATCAACAACTTTTTTTATAAAATCTTTGTCATTTCTTTCCAAAAATTTTTCTTTAACCAATTTTATATTAATTTTATTGCAATCGACTGCACTTATAGTTTCTGCGATGTAAAATGAATCTTTTTCTTTAATAAAATATAATACAATTTTAGTAAAATCTAAATCAAAGTCACTATAACTTAAAGCAATTCGCCATACTATTTCTTTACTACAATTTTTTATCGCATAATCAATTAATTTATCTAAATTTTCTTGGCCAATATTTCTAGGATGTTCTAAAGATAAATTATTTTTAAGTTCATTTAAAATTACTTCATAATCCATATATAATCCTTTCAAAAATAATGCTCTGTATAAAAGTTCATGTATAACCATAGTATACAATACAAATTATTATAATGCAATTAAAAACTTACGCATTTTTTAAAAATTAATATTTGCCTAACTTATGCCAAAAAATAACTATTTCTATATACAAACTGTCAAACAAAAAAATCTCTTTCGAGATTTTAATTAGCATCTTCTATCGTAAATATTTTCTACAACATTTTCTTCACAACACGTATTACATGGAGTAAAAGTATGTTTATAAATATGATGATTAATTATTCTAGTATTACAAGGTTTAATATGAGGTACTTCATAGCAAATATATCTATGACACACCCTTTCCTCTGGGCACTCATAAACTGGTTCACAAGTACATCCCATCATATTTTCTACTTTACCCATATCTTCCATAGCAGGTCTTTTATCACAATTCATAATAGGTAATTCCTCCTTTTACATTATACTATTCGAAAAAATTATACATGTATGGGCTTTTTATATATATCAAAGCATAAAAAAATGATGCCTTGCACCATTATTTTGATTTTTTATCATTTTTAGGAATAACAAATTCTCTAGTATTATAATAATATTGACATCCACTTATTACACTGAATATTGTTGCTATAATTAAGCATATTTTTGCAAGTGGGAAGTGGAAAAACTCACAAGGAAAATTACTAAAGAAAGTTAGTGTTAATCCAACCATCATAAAGGCAGTTTTAATTTTTCCCATTGAGGAAGCCGCTACTACTTTACCTTTATTTCCAGAAATCATTTTACAAGTATCAGTAATAATATCACGAGTAATAATAACAACTGGTACTACCAAAGGAATCACTCTATCATATGCAAGAATAATAAGTACACCATTTACTAAGATTTTATCAGCAATAGCATCAGCCATTTTACCGAAGTCAGTAACCATATTATATTTTCTTGCTATATGTCCATCAAGTTTATCTGTAAGTGAGGCAATTAGAAATAGAGTTCCTGCAATAATATATTTTAAATTAAATGTAACTCCATGATATAAATATACTGGCCATGAAAAGCCTAAAGCATGCCATGGTATACATAACATAATAAGTATAATAAATGCTAAAACAATTCTTGAAATTGTAAGTTTATTTGGTAAATTCATTTCCTACTCCTTATAACTTATCTCACTAGCAACTCTAGTGTTAACAGTAATTTGTTTTACAGCCCAGAAAACTGCAAAAACTGCTAAAATAACAATTAATACATATACAAGTACATATAAAACATTATTTGGTTTCTTTTCATGTCTTGTATATGGTGAAAATACTTTTTCTTCATTACCTTTAGTATTTTCCTCGATTTCCTTTTCAATATCTTTTACAGGTATTTTTGATGTTGTTTCAAAAACATATTCATTAAACTCATCTACTATTTTATCAGCATCAAGTCCTAAATATTTAGCATAATTACTAATATATTTTTTTAATGTAAATATGTCTTGAAATGCACCAGTTTTACCATCTTCGATATTTTCAAGAATTACTTTTTCAAGATTAAGATCACTACTTACTTCCTCAAGGGAAAGACCAGCAGCCTCTCTAGTATCTAGAAAAAGACTTCCAATATCTTTCAAATTAAATCTCTCCTTAATTAAAAAATAAAAATAATATCTTAATAAGCCATGTTCTGTACCATTACTGGTGACAAACATTTATCTATGTACAAAGTACATCTAGTCTTAGGTTCGTTTTCCCTTAACCAGCTCCCCTACCAAAATTTGGGTTTCTCACTCGCGGGGTTTACCACGTTCCACTTCTTTTATTTCTAAAAGACTCGTCTCTTTGGCACTTTTATACCTAATCATTTCATTTTCAGAAATTTTCGGAGCCGTTAGCATATGCTACCTTAAGTTATTTATTCCTTAAGCACGAACATATTATCCATCACAGGATAAGTGAGCATGGACTTTCCTCAATAAAACTAAAAGTCTTACAGCGTTTGTCTAAAGATATTATTCATTTCTTCCATAAACAATTTTTTCTAAGTTACTTATTCTTTTTAGTAAATCAATGTTAGTAACTTGTTTGTTAGAACTATCTTCTTGCGTTTCAAGTTTTTCTTTTAACGCACGAATTTCTTGTTTAAGTGTATAATTATCAGATGTTAAATCATTAATTTGACCTTTAAGATTCTTAATAATATTATTATACTCAGTATAATCTCTTATGATCATATCAAGATATTTATCAACCTCTTGAGGCCTATATCCTCTTGCATCAATTTTGAAATCATGCTCTAGTATCTCCCCTGGTGTTAAATAAATCTTTTCATTATACATTTTTACACCTTCCAACATAAAAATTATAGCAAATTTCTTACTTATTTGTCAATATCCGTAAGGTTTTCATATTTTATCAAAAGTTTAGCATAATTAGTATCATCAATTAATTTACTTATAATAAAATCTATATCCATTAGTATCACCACTATTATAATATGATAAAAGAAAAATGTTATCAACAACTTCGACAAAACATGTCATTTATTTTATAAAAAAAGTATGCTATAATTAAAATGGTGAATATAAATGAATTATCCAACTGCAATTAAAAAGACCTATAAAAAACAAATTAATTATGGCAACCGTGGTATGGATTTAGAAAATTTTATTAACCAAACCAACGAGTACTACTTAGAAAAGGATATTGCTGTAATCTATAAAAAGCCTACACCTATTCAAGTAGTAAAATATAATTATGATAACAAAAGAATAACTGATGCCTTTTATTTAACTCAATCTACCTTAGATTATAATGGAGTTTATAAAGGCTACTACATAGAATTTGATGCAAAAAATACAAATAAAAATTTTTTACCGCTTAATAACATAGCAGAGCATCAAATTAAACATATGAAAAATATTGTAAAACATAAAGGAATATGCTTTTTACTTATTGCAATTAATAGTGAATATTATGCTTTACCAGCAAAAATGTTATTTAATTTTATTGATAAAAACGAAAGAAAAAGTATTCCCTATGATTTTATAAAAAAAAATGGTTATAAACTTGATTATAATTATTTAAAAGGAATAGATTATATAAAAGCTGTTGATTTAATGATAAAGGAGAATGTATGAGAAAATTAAAAATTCAAAGAAAATTAAAGAATTTTAATAGTAATGTAAAAACAAAAATTAATAATGAAATAAAAAGAAAAGGAAAAAAAGGATTTATTTGGGAAATAATATTTAGCTTTTTAATATTTTGTGCAAGTGCAGTTTTAATATTTGTACTTTATATTATAATTAGTGCTCCAAACTTTGAAAAAGATAAACTATATAAAAAGGAAGCCACAGTTATTTATGATAAAAATGGAATTGAATTTGCAAGGGTTGGACAAGAAGACCGTGAACTTATTGAATATAAAGATCTTCCTCAGGTATATATTGATGCTTTAATAGCTACTGAAGACTCAAGATTTTTCCAGCATAATGGACTTGATATTGCCAGATTTTTAAAAGCCTCAGTGGGACAACTTGTTTCCTCAAAAGCAGGTGGTGCTTCAACTATTACAATGCAACTTGTTAAAAAGACTTATACAAATGGAGCTTCCAAAGGTATAGCGGGTATTGTTCGTAAATTTACCGATATATATATGGCTGTATTTAAAATAGAAAGTTCATATACTAAAGAAGAAATACTAGAATTTTATTCAAACTCATTATGGTATGCCAACGGAAGAAGTATTAATACTACAGGTATCTATGGAATAGAGCAAGCAAGTCAACATTTTTTTGGTAAAAGTGTTAGAGATTTAAACCTTGCGGAGGCATCATTAATTGTTGGTATGTATCAAAATCCAAGATTATATAATCCATACAAAAACCCTGTTGGTTGTCGAAATAGACAAAAAATAGTTTTAAAATTAATGGTTAATCATGGATACATAACTGAAGAAGAAATGAATGCTGTACTTGAAATACCAATTGAAAGTATGGTAGCGGATGATAGTGATGCAGTATCTACTAACGATTATCAAGCAATAATTGACCATGTAATTGATGAAGTATATGAAAAAACTAAAAAAGATGCTAGACAAGTACCAATGAAAATTTATACTACATTTGATTTAAAAGTACAAGATGTTCTTGTTAAACTAGAAAAAGGTGAATTATTTAAATACTATAATGATTATGACCAAGAAGGAACTGCAATTACATCAATCGATGATGGTTCGATAATTGCTCTTTCTGGAGGTAGAAAATATGGTGCAAGAGGATTAAATCGTGCAACTGATATTAATCGTCAACCAGGTTCTACTGCAAAACCATTATTTGATTATGCACCTTATATGGAATATCTAAATGGTTCTCCAGGAGATTATTTCTTCGATGAACCTTATGCATATTCAACAGGTCAATCAATTAATGATGCCGATAGAAAATATCAAGGTATGATTACATTAAGAAAAGGTCTTATTGGTTCAAGAAACGTAACTGCCTTACAAGCATTTCAAAAGGTAGCCGCTAAAGATCAAAGTTTAATTGAAAATTTTGTTCATAGCGTAGGAATTAATTATGGTTCAGCATTATATGAATCTGCCTCAATTGGTGGTTTCAATGGTACTAACCCACTTGAAATGAGTGCTGCTTATGCTGTATTTGGCAGAGGTGGATATTACATTAAACCTTATTCATTTACAAAAGTTATTTTCGAAGATGGAACAACATATGAAAATAAATATACAAAAGAAAAAGTTATTAGTGAAGAAACATCATATATGATTACTAATGTTTTAGTAGACACAGTTAGAGATAGTTGGTCTGGTTCAATAAATATAAGTGGTACTGAAGTTGCTGGTAAAACAGGTACAACAAACCTTGATACAGCAACACAAAAAGCACAAAATTTACCTGCAGATTTAATTCCAGATTCTTGGAACATTACATATAATCCAGAATATTCAATTGCTTTATGGTATGGATATGATAGACATAGAACTGATTATTATATGAATACTAATACTGGATGGACTGCAAGAAGTAGAATAATGGAAGCGCTTGCAAGAAATATTTATAGCACGAATAAAACATTTAAAAGGCCTTCGGGTGTAATAAGTGTTGAAGTTGAAAAAGAAACAGTACCTTTAATGTTAGCAAGTGAATATACTCCTGAAGATATGAGAATGACTGAACTATTTAAGGAAGGAACAGAACCAACTGAAACATCAATAAGATATCAAAAACTTGAGGCTCCTACAGGAGGAAAAGCAAGTTATAATGGTAATGAAGTAACACTTTCTTGGACAGGTATTAAAACACCAGATGCAATAAATAGTACTTATTTACAAAATTATTTTAATGATAATTATGCAGCATTTGCTACAAAATATTATGAAAAAAGAATTGAATATAATAATAGTTATATTGGTAAACAAGGTTATGAAGTTTATATGCAAAATGAAGATGGTTCATTAAAAGAATTAACTTTTACTGAAAATGCAAGTTATAAACAAACTATCGAAGGTGGAAAATCATATAAATTTATTATTAAATCAAGTTATTCAATCTTTAAGGCAAACCAATCAGATGGCTTAATTATTAATGTTAATACAAAAACTGATACAACAATCGATGATATAATTAATCAAGATAAAGATAAAGATAAGGATGAGGATAAAGATACTGGATTAAACTAAAAACAAGGATTAAATTTTCCTTGTTTTTTTATATTTGCATTCCATTTTACAGTTTTGACATAATGGATTTTTTGCTTTACAATAATATCTACCAAATAAAAGTAATTGATGATTAATTTTATTATATTCACTTTTATCAAATATTTTAGATAACTTTTTTTCTATTTTTAAAACATCATCATTTTTATTAGCTAGTCCTAGTCTTTTTGAAACTCTTTCTACGTGTGTATCTACCGCCATTGTAGGAATATCAAATAGTTCTGATAAAACCACATTCGTAGTCTTTCTACCTACACCAGGCATTAGTTCTAACTCTTTTCTATTATTTGGAACTATTCCATTATATTTTGTTAATAAAATGTTACTAATTTCTTTAATATATAGTGCTTTCTTATGATAAGAACCTAAAGGTTTAATAATATCTTCGATTATTTTTACATCTAAATAAGCTATTTCATTTAAATTATATTTATATAACTCTTTAGTTACTTCATTAACTCTTTTATCTGTTGTTTGAGCAGAAAGCATCACAGATAATAAAAGTTCATAATCTTTATTATAATCTAGTTCACACTTAGGATTAGGTATATAATAATCTAAATTATCTCTTAAATTAGTTATCATCATCTAACCAATTATATTCAAAAACACTTGTTTCAAAGTTTTTTACTTCCTTATTTATTTTATTTTCATTAATTTCTTTTTCTAACTCTTCCTTACCCTTATATCCTTTTTTATTCCATTCAAATAATATTTTATCTATATATCTAAGTGATGGTGCATCATTTTTAATTGCTTCATCTAAGGCTTCGAGAATAAGCGATTCACTAAAACCTTTTGAAAGCCAAGCATTAATTATTTCATAGTCCATACCTGATAAACCTTTACCAAACTTTTCTTGAAATTTAAAGAAAATACTATTTTCATTCTTTTCCTCTTTTTCTAAATCAATAGTTTCTTTTAAGTTATTATAAAAATTTTCTAATGATACTTTATCAATAACTTTTCCACCTTCATTTTTAATTTGATTTAATTTAATTAATTTTTTTGTAAGTAAACTATTAAAGGCTATTAAAGTATCATTTTCAGATAAACAAGTCGCTTTAGATATTTTTTTTATATCAAAAGTTAAATCATAATCATTATCAAAGTACATTAAAACTATAAACTCTTTTAAAGTTAAATTATACTTTAATGCCTCTTTTAAAAAAAGGGTTTCAATTATAAATTTTTTGTTGTCTTTATTCATTTTTGTACCTACCTAATATATATTTTTTAATTTCATTTTTTTTATTTTTTAAATTCTTTTTTAAAATTTCGATTTTTACATCATTTATTATTTCACTAACCTTTTTTGAGGGTTCAAGATTTAAAAGCGTCATTACTTCTTTACCAGTTATATCAATATCTTTCATACTTTTTATAGGAAGATTTTTATATATTTTGTTGATAGTTTGTTTGTTTATATGTAAAACATCTCCGGCTACATAAGAAAGATATAATCCATAATTAAATAATGTAAAGTTATTAATTCTATTTTGATTTATTATTTCCTTTATCTTAGCAATATTATCTTTTTCCTCTTTAGTATATTCAATTTGTTTTACCTCTATTTGAGAAAGCATACCTAAAATATCCACAGTAAAAGTTATATCTTCATTATATTTAAGTCCTATAACTTCACTTATTTTTGTTTTATCTAAAAGCTTTAAACCCTTTTTAAAATTTTTATTTGATAATATTTTAATTAATTCATCTTTTACTCTTTTAGGGCTTAAAGTTCTAACCTTTTCATAATTATTTTTAATTGCATTATAAGTATTTTCTTCGATATCAAAATCTAATATACTTGCAAATCTTATTGCCCTAAGCATTCTAAGGGGATCTTCCGTAAATTTATCATTAGCATTACCAAGCGATCTTATAATACCTTTCTTAAGGTCTTCCTTGCCATTTAATAAATCTAATATTTTATCATTTTTATCTAAGCATATTGAATTTATAGTAAAATCTCTTCGATTAATATCCTCGAGTAAATTACTAACATATTCTATTTCAATAGGCTTTCTATTATCATATTTTTTTTCTTTTCTATATGTTGTTATATCAATATTGTATTTTTTAATTTTCATATTAAGTCCACCATAATTATTAAGATTTTGTTTCACATTAAATAAATGAATTAAATCTTTAGGTTTAGCATTTGTACATATATCAACATCATAAGAGTTTTTTTTAAGTAGATAATCACGAACAAAACCACCTACTATATAGGCTTCATATCCTTCACTTTCAATTTTTTTTAGAATATTTTTTATAATTTTATCCATAATCTCTCCGTAAATATTTTAACATAATTTTATATTAAAAAAAAGGACATATAGTCCTAGAATGTATTTTAATATTTATAATAATATTAAAATTGATGAGTGCTCCAGGCGAGATGAATACTCACACACTTTTATATGTGCTTACTGGCTTTGCCAACACATCGTTATTCCTTCACGAGCACCCACTTATAAATAAATTATACCATGTATACATTAAATGTAACAAAATTCTTTGAATATTGGGAAGATATAGTAGTGGAATGTCTTCCCGCTTCATTTCTAAACTGATCGAATTCGACAACTTTAAAATTTTTTTTCATAATTATTTAATACTTTTTGTTAAAGAAAGTTTTTGTACATTATTTTTATTATTTTCTAACTGAGTACTTGGATTATAGATAAGCTTATCATCCTCAAACCAAGAACCACACACAATTCCGCTTCTATGAATTATTGCAACATTAAGATATGTTGGTCTACGATTTTGAATATGAGTTGCTAGTTTATCACCTACACAAATACGAACTGGTATGCCTTGATAATTAGCATTTAAGTATACATTTCGTCTTCTTATATCAGTTTCATTTGATATATTTAGTTTTTTTAGTGTGTAATTAAAAACATCATCTGTTTCTTTATTGCCAGGTAAAAGACGATTTAAATATAGTGGAATTCCTAATCTAGAATATTCATCGATATCAAATGATTCATCAATTGTAACTCTTAAGCAAAGTTTTTCTCCAAAAAGAATTTTAGCCTGTTCAATAGTCAAAATTGGTTTTGTGGCTTTGAATATTTTTTTGTTTATTTCTTCGTTAACAGAATTGCGATGTAAATTTATATGATTAATTTTAGTTATACCACTAAAATAATCTTCGTTAAGTGCTACACCATTAGTATTCCAGTTTATATATGAATCGGGAAAGTAAGCTTTTATTAAATCTATTAAACTATTAAAATCTTTAGAATTAAGTGTCCCACCAGTAATAGCAACATTTTTTATATTAGGAAACTCCCTTAATACTTTTTCGCATATTTTCAGAAAATTTGCATTATCTATTGAATTTTTTCTAAGATATGTATCAATACAATATTCACAATTTGCATAACAAGGTTCTGGTAAATTTATTACTATTGAATTAACAAAATCTAAACAAGGAATGCCAAAAACTTCACGAAAATGTGCATTAAAAGTTTCTATTCCTAGTTCTTTTTGAGCCGCTAATAATTCTTCATTTGCCTGATAATCTGAGTCAATCATAAAAATGCCTCCTTTTTATGAGATATTATATCATATTTTTTTATAAAATAAATAAATATTTAATCAAAATAAAACTCGAACTAAAAAGCTCGAGTTAGGTATTTTATTGGTGCTTGTAATCGGGGTCGAACCGATACTTTCTTTTGGAAAAATAGATTTTGAGTCTATCGCGTCTACCAATTCCGCCATACAAGCAACAAACAAATACATTATATCATTTAATTATTGTTTTTTCAAATAATCTAAAACAATTTCTTTATCATCTAGGTGATGTTTTTCATGTCCTATAATTTGATAATCTTCATGTCCTTTACCAAGAATTAATAAAGTATCATTTTTATTAAGCATTTCTAATCCTTTATTAATAGCCTCTTTTCTATCAAAGATTATTTCATAATTTGTTTTATGAACACCACTTATTATATTATCCATAATTATTTTAGGATCTTCAGTACGAGGATTATCATTAGTAAATATTACATAATCGCTTTTTTGGGTAGCAACATTTCCCATAATAGGTCTTTTTTTAGGATCTCTATCTCCACCGCAACCTACAATAGTAATTATTTTACCTTTTTTATTTTCTAAAAAAGAATTAATTATTTTTTCAACAGCATCTGGTGTATGGGCATAGTCAATAACTGCTTCAGCATCACGTACTTTAATTTGTTCACATCTTCCTTTTGGAGGAAAAACATCTTTAGTTATATCAAATATTTTTTGAATATCTATTCCATAAGTATTAATTATGGCTAGTGCCGTCATATAGTTATAAACATTAAATTTACCCCTTAAATTAGTTGTAACACTTAAATTTTTTTCATGATATTTAAAATTAATTATTGTACCACTATCAGTACTTTCATAACTTATTACTTCATAATCAGATTTAGTAAATCCAATTGTTTTATAATTTTTCTTTTCAAAATACTTACCATATTCATCATCATTATTAACAATAATTGTACCAGTGTCCTTTAGGTAATCTAAAATTAAAAGTTTTGCTTTTAAATAATTTTCCATAGTTTTATGATAATCTAAATGATCCTCGGTAAGATTTGTAAATGCCTCAATAGTAAAAGATAAACCTTCGACTCTTTTAAAAGATAAAGCATGGGATGAAACCTCCATTACAACAGCCTTGCAGCCTTTTTCAAGAGCAGTAGTTAGCATTGAATAAATCTCAGTTATCTCAGGAGTTGTATTAGGTAGTTCATAAACTTCATTCTCTATATAAAAACCAATTGTACCAATATAAGCAGTTTTAATTCCAAGTTTATTAAGCATTTGATAAGTTAAAAAACAAGTAGTTGTTTTACCATTTGTACCAGTTACACCAATAATATCAAGTTTATTAACAATATCCTTATAATTATCAACAATATATTTTTGTAAATACTCTTTTGTATCAGGAACAACAATTGTTTCAACGTTATAACTTCCATGTTCACATACTATTTTTGATGCACCATTTTCAATTGCTTTTTCAATATAATCGTGTCCATCAACAGTATTTCCCTTTATAGCAATAAAAGTATCACCTTTTTTAACTTTTCTTGAATCAGTTTTAATATTTATCATAATTAATCCTTTCTATATTTCATTAAAATATATGTCGTACCACACTAAAAATGTGTATATTGTCCAAACCTTTTTATATGAATCTCTTTTACCATTTTTATGTTCTTCGAGAAGTTTATTAATTTTTTTTGTATCAAAAAATAATTTTGCACTTTCACCATTAAATTTTTCTTTAATTATATTATATAACTTATCAGTTTTAATCCATTCTCTCAAAGGAACAGGAAACCCAAGCTTTTTCTTTTTATATGCTTCATTAGGTATTACCTTCGAAGCGGCTTTTCTAAGAGCAACCTTTGTAGTTTCTTTATTTATTTTTGCATAAGTAGGTAAAGATTTTGCAACTTCATAAACTTTATTATCTAGAAATGGAGTTCTTGCCTCAAGGCCAAACATCATTGTATTTCTATCTACTGCGTGTAAAAAATCATTTACTAACCAATAATAATAATCAATCATTTGTCTTTGAATTAATGTAGAATTATCTTTATATCTATCATAAACATTCTTTACAATATCTTTTGTATTTATTTGATTTGGAATTTTAACAATACTTTGTGCTTCTTTATCACGAAATACTCTCCCTAAACCAATGTTATAATTTTCTAACTTTTGTCCTCTTCGATAAAGAAAATTAAAACCTCTTATATCTGGAAAAATACTCACAATATTTGAGACAATATGTCTTAAAAAATAAGGTAATTTCATATATCCTTGCATAGTAAGTTCCTCTTGGTAAGAGTTATAACCTGCAAAAAATTCATCTGCTCCTTCTCCAGAAAGAACAACTTTTACCTCTTTCGAAGCAATTTCTGACACAAAATATAAAGCAATTGCTGATGGGTCCGCTAAAGGTTCATCCATATAATACATAATTTTTGGAAAAGATTCTATATATTCATCCATAGTAATTTTCTTTGAATAATTTTCAATACCTAACTTATCAGATAAATCTTTTGCATAACTAATTTCATCAAATTTTGGATTATCATATCCAACAGTAAACGTTTTATCTGGTTTTGCAAGTGAAACTATATACGAAGAATCTATTCCACTTGATAAAAATGAACCTACTTCAACATCACTTATTTGATGATATTCAACTGAATTTTTCATTGCTTTATCAATATTATCAACAATTTTATCCATATCATCATTTTTTTCTTTAAATTCTAGTGTAAAGAAACTTTTTGTTTTAATCTTACCATCTTTATAAATTAAATAGGTTCCTGGATCAAGTCTATATACTCCCTTGAAAAAGGTTTCTGATGTTGGAACAGAGTTAAAACATAAATATGCAGATAATATATCAGTATTTAGTTTCTTTTCAAAATCTGGATTTGCTAAAAATGCTTTTGGCTCTGAGGCAAACATAAATGTATCATTAAATTTTGCATAATAAAGTGGTTTAATACCAAAACCATCTCTTGCCATAAATAGTTCATTTTTATTTTTATCCCATATTGCAAAAGAAAACATACCTCTTAAATGATTTGGAAGTTTTTCACCCCACTGTTCATAACCATGAAGTATTACTTCAGTATCAGTTTTTGTTTTAAAAACATGTTTCTTTTTTAATAAAGCTTCTTTTAATTCCTTAAAATTATAAACTTCTCCATTATAAATGATAACCTTACTTTTATCTTCATTATATATTGGTTGTGCACCAGTATTTAAATCAATTATTGCAAGTCTACGATGAGCAAGTGCACAATTATCATCAATATAAAAACCTTCACCATCTGGACCACGATGCTCAATTTTTTTTGACATATCTTTAATTATTTTCTCTTTGTTTTCTTTATTATTTACAAATCCTACGATTCCACACATACTATCACCTTCTTGTTAGTTTTCTTTATATGTACTTTTATATAAATCTACTTCTTCATTTGAATTTTCTTTATTAAATTTAATTTCAGGTAAATCACTTAATGATGCAAGTCCAAAATAATCTAAAAATTCTCTTGTGGTTTTATATAAATTTGGATGTCCCGGTAAATCAGACTTTCCACATACTTTAATTAAGTCTTTTGCCATTAATTTTTTTATCATAAAAGATGAAGAAATACCTCTTAAATTGTCTACACCAGTTCTAGTAATTGGTTCATTATATGCAATAATTGCAAGTGTTTCAAGTGCTGCTTGAGATAATGTTTCAGCTCCTGAAGTATCCTTAACTAGTTTTTGATAATACTCAATATGCTCCTTTTTAGTCGTTAATTTAAAAGAGTTAGATAAATAGCTTATTCGAATACCTCTTTCAGCTTTTTCATATTCTTTCTGTAAATCATTTAAAAGTTTTCTAGCTTCTTTTTCATCAATTTCCAAAACTTCACAAATTTTTTCTAAAGTAATACCTTCATCCCCGACTACAAATAGTATTCCCTCTAAAACTGCTAATTTATTCATTATATACCTCAACATATATTTTACTAAAATTTTTGTTTTGTGACAAGGTTATCAAATTATCTTTACTCATTTCTAAAATACTTAAAAAAGTAACAACAATTTCCTCTTTTGTACATTCATTAAAAAGCCTAGTAAACTCAACCTTTTTTTCTCTACTCAAAATATCTTTTATATAATTAATTTTATCTTTAACACTAATTTCTTTTCTAGCAATTTTTGTATTTCTTGGTTTTTTATACTCTAATCTTTCAGATATTTCAAGCATTGCATTAACAAGATCCTCTAAAGAAACATCATCACTTAAATAAGTTTCATTATTAGCATATTCCTTTAAACTTTCTGGTACTTTTGTAAAATAATCTTGTCTATTTTTTTCAAGTTCACGAAAATCATTAGTAATAGTTTGATATTTTTCATATTCAATTAATCTATTACGTAAATCTTCTTCACTATTAATTTCATAATTATCATCGTCTTCTTCTTCATCAAAACCTAATATAATTTTACTTTTTAAATGTATTAGTTCTGATGCCATAACTAAATACTCACTTTTATTATCTAAATCATTTTTATCAAGTGAGTTTATAAAGTTGATGTATTCATCTATTATTATCTTTAAATCTATTTCATATATGTCAAGTTCATGTTTTTTAACCATATGAAGCATTAAATCTAAAGGTCCTGTAAAATCTTTAATATTAAAATTCATTTTTCTCCTTACTAACTACAAGTAAAGAATTCAGCGGTCATTTCATAATTAATTTTAATTGGACTTACTCCTTTACTATAGTAATAAATATTATCTATTTTTGTATCACCAGCATTATAATCCATAGTTAATCTATATCTAAATCCATTAGTTATTTCAGTTACTGTTGCAGTAACACCTGACTTACCTTCAAAAGATGCTGCTAAAGTAGTGTATTCATTAAATAAGTTTGTATAATTTACATTATCATTAGTAACTATTATAGTATCTTCATATTTAAATAACTTATCATTTTCAAAAAAATATATAATTGATTCGCCATTATTATTTTTACAAGTCATCGCAGATTTATTTTCACTATCAACATCAAGGCTAATTAAATCATAATCACTTTCATCGAGTTTAGCAATATTATACTTTGTTGGAGTAACACTTAACTGATATGAAAAGTTTTTATTAGATTTATTAGTAATAATACCATTAATTTTAATTACAGAAATTTGAGTATTACTGTCATCATATAGTCTAATAAAATATGAATCATTTGTTAAATTAAGTTCTTTATCTGCATTATTGTTAACTAAAAAACTTAGTGTTCCAGCATCAAAACTAATATTAGTAAATGTAGTTTCATTTAACTTTACTTCATTATTTGTAAATGCATAAATAGTATTTTTACTATTTTCGGTAACATTTGTTGTGGTGTTATTCCCATTTTCAGTACCATTTGTAGTGTTATTATTTACTACATAATTATTCGTAAAGGCTTTATTATATAAATAATCACGATATGCTTTTTGAATATCAGGTAAGAAATAAATTACCACAATAAAAATAATAAATAAAAAAAGTGTTCCAATCCAACCATATTTTTTTGTATCAGTTCTTCCTATTGTAACTGATTGTAAAGGATTTGTATCTATATTAACTTTTCTTCTTCTAGCCAAGTTATTCCCTCCTACTCTTCATAGTAATTATACTATATTTGCAAATATAAAACAAGAAAAGTATTGCACTTTAATTTAATTATTGTTATAATATATCTAGTTTTGTTAAAGCAAAACGTTTTGGCGGGGTATATCAACTGGCTAGATAGTTCGGTTCATACCCGAAATGTTGGGGGTTCGAGTCCCTCCCCCGCTACCAAATAAATTTATGTCAAACATTAATGTTTGACTTTAATAAATAACTAATTCTAGTAAGGGTTAGTTTTTTTATACTATTAAAACCGTTTAAAAATCAATTAAGAAAAATAAATTTTTATTTAAAAAGTATTGCATATTGTCAATAAATAGTGTATATTACTTATTGAGATGTGCCTAGGAAACTTTAGAAGCCCTAGGTCTTTTTCATTTTATAGGAGGTAAAAATGGCTAAAGAATTTAAATCAACAAATGAATTATTAGAAATAATTAATTCAAAAGGTTTATTAGTAAAAGATAATAATAATTTCAGATATCTAATTGGAAAGTACTCATATTATTCAATAGTAAATACCTATAAGCTGATATTTAAAATTGGAAATAACTATAAGAATAACGCTTCGTTCGAAGAAATATTTGCAATGTATAAGTTTGATAAGAACTTAAAAATAATAATACTTAAATATATTCTTGAAATTGAAGCTGTTATTAAAACAAAAATTGCTAATCTATTTGCTGAAAAGTATGGATTAGAAGATTATTTAAATATTAACAATTTTGATTTAAAAGATGATAATTCTAATTTAGAACATATAGAAAAATTAATTGAAGAAATAAAAAATGAAATTGATAAAGGAAATGGTAAACATGATGCAATAACTCATTATATGAATAAGTATGGATTTGTTCCACCTTGGGTTGTTACTAAAATATTATCTCTTGGAACTATTAGTAAATTTTATGGTTTAATGAAACAACAAGATAGACAAGAAATAAGTAAGCAATTTCATATAAATGATAGAATATTAAAAAATATTCTTGGTAATTTAACATCAGTTCGTAATATAGCAGCTCACGATGATAGATTATATACCTATAGAAGTACTTTCTATATTAGATTAGACAAAACTAAAAAATCACCAGATAAAGTATTACATACAAATATGTATATAATAATTAAATCGTTGGAATTATTATTAGAAAACGATCAAGCAATTGAAATGAAAAACTTAATTATAAAGGAATTAGATATATTAAAAAATAGTTTAACTTCAATAAAAATTGATGAAGTATTAAAGGTAATGGGATTCGATAAGAACTATTACACTGCATAAATATTGATTCACAGCATATAATAATAATGAAAAGTGCCTAGGAAACTTTAGAAGCCCTAGGCCTTTTTCATTTATCTCATTATAAAAGTAATGATAAACATGATGAAAAATGAATACTAATATATGATTAATTGTTTATGAAATATTTTTGAAGTTTCAAACATACAACGTATTTGTACGGAATAAATATTTAATAGATAGAAATATCTATTTTTTTTTAATCAAAATAAAGTGTTCTGTCAAGAACACTTTTTTAGAGGTGATTATTTATAATAAATAATCCAATATAATTTTAACATGTTTTTCTATAAACCTCAACGAACAAGTGAGTATAATTTTACTTAATTAATGAGAAAATAATATTAGAAAGACTGGTGAGCATATTGCATAATAAAAATGATGAAAATTATATTTATTATTTAGTTGCTCACAACCTAAAATCTATTAGAAAGAAAAAAGGATTTACTCAAGCTAAATTTGCCGAACTTTGTAATTATAGTGAAGGATTTATAATGAATATTGAAAGTAATAAATATTTACAAACATTTAGTTTAGGAACACTTTGGAAGTTTGCCCAAGTTTTAGAAATTGATATACGAGAGTTATTTATACCAATTGATGATAATAAATAACTTTTTTTCATTTGTAGACAAAACATAAAATATATGATATAATCTATTTGTTTTTGAAAAACTTTTAAAAATAAGAAAGAAGGATTTTATATGAAAAATGAAATAGAGGAAACATCTATAGTTGCTTTAGGTGGCCTTGGAGAAGTTGGAAAAAACATGTATGTCATTACTCATAAAGATGAAATAATTATAATAGATTGTGGAGTTCTTTTCCCTGAGGATGACTTACTTGGAATAGATTATGTTATACAAGATTATACATATCTTAAACAAAATGAAAGCAAAATTAAAGCATTAATAATAACACATGGTCATGAAGATCATATTGGAGGAATTCCATTTTTACTTCAAAGTGTAAATATTCCAGTTATTTATGCTCCAAAAATTGCTACAGATTTAATTAATAAAAAACTTGAGGAAAGAAATATTAATTACAAAAATATTGAACTAATAAATAAAGATTTAGTTTTAGAGTATAAATATTTTAAAATTGAATTTGTTAATACCACTCACTCAATACCAGATAGTTTTGCAATATGTATTCATACACCAAATGGAACAATTTTTGAAACCGGAGATTTTAAATTTGATTTAACCCCAATTGGACCAATGGCAGATATTCATAAAATGGCTAAAATTGGTGCTGAAGGTGTAACACTACTTTTAAGTGATTCAACTAATGCTCTATCCGAAGGTTATTCAAAAAGTGAATCATCAGTTGATGGAACTTTAAATGATATTATATCAAGACATCACGGAAGAGTTATAATTGCAACATTTGCCTCAAATATATTTAGAATTAAACATATAGTTGAAACTTGTAAGCAATACGGAAGAAAAATAATTGTCTTTGGAAGAAGTATGGAAAATGCAATCGAACTTGCTAGTAATAATGGTCTTATCGAAGATAAAAGTATATTTATAGATGCATATCAAGCAAAAAGTTTAAAAAGAAATGAAGTATGTATATTATGTACTGGTACTCAAGGAGAACCCCTTGCAGCACTATCAAGAATAGCTAATGGTGTTCATAAACAAATATCATTATTAAATGATGATTTAGTAATATTTTCATCAAGTGCTATACCAGGTAATGCAAATAGTATAAATAAAATTATTAATAAACTTTATTTAAAAGGTGTAAGAGTATTTACTAATACTGAATTTAGTGATATACATACATCTGGTCATGCTAAAGAAGAGGAACTTAAATGGATGCTTAGAATTATTAAACCAGCTTATTTTATGCCAATGCATGGTGAATACAGAATGCTTAAAAAACATGCTGAAATTGCTAAAATGTGTGATGTTGAAAATTCTTTAATTTGTGAAAATGGTAATGTTGTAAAAATGCTTAATGGAAAAGTATATAAAGATGGTAATGTTATATCTGGAGATGTTTATGTTGATGGATCAAGAGTTGGTGATGTAGGCTCTGTAGTTATAAAAGATAGAAAACTTATGAGTCATGACGGTATTTTAATTACTATTTTAAATATTAATACTTTAACAAGAAAATTATTAATAAAACCAAATGTTACTGCACGTGGATTTGTTACAATAAATGAAAATATTGAATTAATTAATAAAATAGAAAATAAAATTTCTGATATTACAAATAATTACCTAGCAAAATCAATTTATAGTTATACTGATTTAAAAAATCAAATCATTTTAGAGGTTCTTCCATATATTAATGAACTTACAGGAAGAAGACCAATTATATTACCTGTAATTATGGAAGTTAATCAATCTATATATTAAAAAAACTGCAATAATCATATTGCAATTTTTTTATAGGTATTTTTCTAATTGTTCATTTTGACTATAGAATCTATCAAAAGTTAAATACTTTGCTCCATCTTTTATTAGCACCTGAGGTTTTTGAGTTTGATAATCCTTAAAAATAGTTTCACAGTTTAAAGTAAAATATTTTGGGCTAAATATCATACAAAGTTTATCACTTGCCCAATGTTTTTCCAATATATTTTTATCAGTTTCTGAAAATGAACTAGGATATTGTCCATGAGAATGATAACAACCAATAACCTCAATATTTTTTGATTTAGCATAATTCATTGCTCTAGCTTCATATAAAATTGAAAAATTAAACTCATTTTCTTTTCCAATTATATTTTTTTCATAATATATTTGAGTTACATAAAAATATTTTAGTGAATCTTTTTCTACAACTTGTCCTAAAAGATAACCACCACATTCGTGAAATTCATCCATAAATGCGTGATTTATAATAGCATTAGATACATTTAAATTCATAATTACAATTGATTTTTGTATTTCCATAATATCCTTTCAAAAAGAAGAAGTCATTATTTTGCTTCTTCTTGTGCTCTTGTTTCTCTAATAACAGTAATTTTAATTGTACCAGGATATTGCATTTCTTTTTCAATTTTATCTTTCATATCTCTAGCAATTTTAAAACTTGTTAAATCATCAACTTCATTAGGTTTAACCATAACTCTAACTTCTCTTCCGGCTTGCATTGCATATGTTTTTTCAACGCCTTCGAAAGAGTTTCCAATACTTTCTAATTGTTCAAGTCTTTTTATATAATTTTCAACTGAATCATTTCTTGCACCAGGTCTTGCTGCACTTAAAGTATCCGCTACTGCGACAAGGTTGGCAATTACAGTTTTTGCTTCTTTTGCACCATGATGAGAAACTATTGCATCAAGTACTGTTTCATTTTCATGATATTTTTTAGCAATATCATATCCAATATCAACATGAGAACCCTCAACTTCAAAATCTATTGCTTTACCAATATCATGTAAAAGTCCCGCTCTTTTAGCAAGTGAAATATTTTCACCAAGTTCTGATGCCATAAGTCCACATAGATTAGCAACCTCGATTGAATGCTTTAATGCATTTTGTCCATAACTAGTACGATAATTTAATTTACCAATTAAATGTAATAGTTCTGGATCCATCTTAGTAAGGCCAAGTTCATTCATTGTCTTATTACCAAGTTCAGTTATTTTACTATCAATGTCCCTTACAGTTTTATCATATACTTCCTCGATTCTTGCAGGATGTATACGTCCATCTTTAATAAGTGTCTCAATAGTAATTTTAGCTATTTCTCTACGAAGTGGATCAAATGATGATATAACAATAGCTTCAGGAGTATCATCAATTATTAAATCAACTCCAGTAATTGATTCAATTGTACGAATATTTCTTCCTTCACGACCAATTAAACGACCTTTCATTTCATCATTAGGAAGTTCAATTGTACTAACTGTCTGAAGACCTACAACATCATCAGCATATCTTTCCATTGAACCAACAATTAATTGTTTTGCTTTTTCATTTGCCTCAAGTTTTGCTTTTGCAGTTTCTTCGGAAATATACTCTGCTATTTCCTTACTCATATCAGCCTCAACTCTAGACATAATTTGTTTTCTAGCATTATCTTTACTTAAGCCAGATATTTTTTCTAATTTTTCAATTTCCTCTTTTAAAAGAGTATCCATTTTATCCTCTTTTTCTTGGATAGTTTGATTTCTTAAATTTAGAGAGTTTTCTTTTGCATCTAAAGACGAATCTCTTTTCTGAAGCATTTCTTCTCTCTTATCAAGATTATTTTCTCTACTAATTAAACGATTTTCAGTTTCTTTAAGTTCTGCTTTTTTTTCTTTTATTTCAGCATCTGTTTGTTGTTTTAATTTAAAACTTTCTTCTTTAAGTTCCAAAAGAGCATCTCTTTTTTGTTTGTCTGCTTCTTTTTTAGCTTCATCAATTAGTTTAATAGCTTTATTAGTGCGTTTTTTATTTATAATATAATAAATTACAAATACTATTGCACCACCAATTATTAATCCAATAACTAGAGTTAAAATGGAAGTTGTAGTTAATTCCATTTTAATCCTCACTTTCCTTTTATATAGAATTTTTTTAATTCCTACAATTTAATTATATATTTTTTTTCAAACTTAATCAATAGAAAAATAATATAGGTTTACAAAATTACCTATATTACATATAAAAATATTGAAAAAAAGAATAATATACTTGCGGCTAAAACAAAGAAATGAAATATTGAATGCATATATTTTTTCTTTTTACCTACTGCATAAAATATTGCACCAATAGTATAAATAATTCCTCCACTGAGCATCAAATAAATACCTGCTATATCAATGCTATTTAATAGTGTTTTAAAAGTAAATATAATCATCCATCCCATTACTAAATAAAGAAACATTGAAAATTTTTTATACTTATTTAAATTAATTGAATTTAAAGTTATACCAAGTATTGCACATCCCCATATAACTCCAAAAACTGTCCATCCTAAAGCCTTAGGAAGTGATACTAATGCATATGGTGTATAAGTTCCCGCAATAAGTAAAAAGATTGAATCATGATCTAATATTCTAAAAACTCTTTTAGCATTATTAGGTTTAAATGAATGATATAATGTAGACATTGTATATAAAATAATTGAACAACTTCCATAAATAACCGAACTTATTACAGCATAAACATTATGATGAATTGCACTAAAAACAGTACATAAAACAAGAGCAGCAATTGAAAGAAGACCTCCAACACCATGACTTATCGCAGATAATAATTCCTCACATAAATTATATTTTGGTATTTCAATCTTATCTTTTAATTTCATATATAAATCATATCATAATCATAACAATATTTAAAGAGCAAATATTTTAAAATATGTGTTATAATAGTCTTCATAAAGGAGAAAGAATATGCAAGATAATTTTATGAAATATATAGAATATTTATTTGTAACAGGCCAACTTGATGAAATGGATAATGAACAGATTTCAGAAATTGCCAATGAACTTTTTAATGATGATGAGTCATTAGATAATGATGATAATAGTTTAAAAAGATAAAAAAACAATGCCACTTAAGCATTGTTTTCATTTGATGTTAAATTAATATTTCCAACTCCACCTTCAATAGTTAAACTAACAAGTCCTTTACCATTTTCATAATTTGAATTTATTTCTTCGCCATTAACTTTAATATTACCTATCCCTTTATTAATCTTAACTTTATAATCATTTAAACTATTAAATAAGTTAATATTAAATTCTCCTACGCCAGTAGTAATTTTATTACTACCTTTGAATAAAGCAGAAATATTTGTTTTACCAGCTCCCATAGTTAAATTTAAATTATAGATATTTCCATATTCAATATCAAGACTACCTGCTCCACCTAAAACTTTAGTTTCATCTAAAACAGTAAGTCTTTTAAAATCAATTTTACCTGCTCCTTGTTTTAAATTAAGTTTTTTAGTTACAAGATTTTCAGCTTCAATTTTACCAGCGCCTGTAGTAAATTCTATTTCACTAAATTCTTTATCGCTAGGAAGATAAATAATTAAATTACTATCTTTTGTTTCAAAAGAAACATTAATTTTTTCTTCATTGATTTTAATTACACCATTTTTATTTTCCAATTTTACATTTTTATTATTTGTTTCTATTTTAAAGTTTTCAGCATCTTTAATAATTAAATTTGTATAAGATAAAGTTACGCTTAACTTAGAAATATTATCATTTCCATCATAAATAACTTTATTTTCCTTTAAAAGAGCACCAGTACTAAAAAACTTTTTAAATACATTATATTTACCTGTATAAAGTCCATATATAACAAATATTATTAATGCAAGAATAATTAATCTAAATAATCTTTTTATCATTTAACATCTACTCCACCAAAGATGCATACAGAATTTAAATATATAGTAATTTCTTTTTTACTAGATTGTTTTTCTCTTTTTACTTCAACACCTCCGAAAAATGGAGTCGAAGATACTTTAACTTTTACATCATCAGGAACATATATATCTATTCCACCAAAAACCGATAAAGTATTTATAACAATATCTTTTTCAATTTTGGCATCTCTTAAATCAAGTTTTATTCCTCCGAAAAGTGATTTTAAATCTAAATTCTCTACTTTTTCATCCTCAAATTTTAAATCTTGAGAACCAAATACTGCAATGTAATTATTGCTTTCTTTATTATTTGCATTAATCTTTTTAATTTCTTTGCCATTAATACTTAATACATCCTTAAATACTAATAAAAGTCCAATTGAAATTAATATAACTGGTAATAATAATTTAATTAAAAGCTCATATTCAATTAAATCTCTTTCCGCTAAAAAAAGCCAAACACCAATAATTAAAAATATTAAACTTGAGGTTTTTTCTTTATCATTTATAAGTCCTACTAAAGAAGGAATTATTATAAATAAAGTCCACCAACCAGAGAAAAATAAATTAATATTAGTAATTCCAAAAGCATTTAAGCCAAGTATTAAACCAATAAAAATTAATAAAAATCCAATAATATATTTTGTATAATCTTTCATATCTAACCTACTTTCTATAAAAATTATAACACTTAATAAAGTCTATGTAAAACTATTTTAAATAATAATGTCTAATTGTATTTAAGTTTTCAACATTATTTGTCAACTACATTTTAAAGACTCTTTATAAAATCATAGATATATGGGTATATAATTTTATATCCTTCATAATTCAAATGAAGATTATCTGGCAAATATGTTTTTGTATTAACTTTTAAGATATTTGAATATTCTTCATTAAATAAATCTAAATATTTTATATTCCATTTATCAAGAATTTTCTTTGTCATCATAATATATTTATTATAATCATCATAACTCCATTTCTGACCTCTTTCTGTATAATTTGGAGTATAATAAGTTATAATATATCCAATTTTTGCATCTTTAAAATATTTTTTTGCGTTATATATATATGATTCAAATCCTCCGGCAAAAGTATTTACATCAAAATCATCTTCACTCTTACTATTTGATATTTCTCCTAAAGGTGTGTTATATAAAACATCATTAATACCACCTTGCATAATTACATAATCATATTTTTCATTTGCATGAGAAATAATTGTATCTGTAAGCCACTTATTTTTATCATCATAGGTTGATACTCTATAATCACTTATTCCAGCATTCATAACGATGTTAAAATCATAATTATCCTTTATAAATTCTGCCCAAGAATAACCTTTAGTTAGAAAACCATAAGTTATAGAATCACCGAAAAATATAATATTTTTATTTTTAGTAACCACAGTATAAATAATTTTATAAGAAACTTCTTTATTATCGAGTTTACAATTTATAGTATCATTATTTTTTTGACAAACGACTTTTTCATTATTCGAAGATACAATGTTATCTAAATAATTATAATTTTCATTTTCTAAGATATGTACTTCTTTAGATTTAACATTTATAAAAGTTTCTTTTTCTTTTACATTATTACAACCACATGCAACTACACATAACATTATTAAAATAAATTTTTTCATAAATTACCTACCTTAACTTTAATATTGACATATCATCATATAAATTGTTTAAATTATATAATATTAATACATTATCAATATTTTTACTCTTTACAAAATCACTTACACTTTTATTATAATACCTTAAATCAATTACATAAATATTTTTATAATGTGATGTTAAAAAAGGAATAAATGAATTTGCATAACTATTTTTTATAACAAGAATTGAGTTTTCATTTTCAAAATTTTCAATTTCTATTAAAGCATGATTATTATCTAAAAATATTGAATACTTATCTTTTTTATCTAAATAATCATAATTATATAAACTATTAGTTACTTTATTTTCATTAACATAATTTATAGTTAAATTTTCATTTTTTAAAAATAAATATATATCATCACTTTTATCATAACTAAGCACTTTTGTTTGACTTGTTCCTTTAAAAGAGTTACTTACTTTAACAATATTATAATAGCTTTCGTCATTTGGAATAATGTTTTTACTTTCCATATATTTTTTATATGCATAATATGCACCGAAACTAGTCCAGTGATGATCAGTTTTATAATACATATTTGTTTTTTTATTATGATTTTTTAAAGTATCTATTACATTTATGTTATTTGAATATTTTAAACTACTATATAAATAATTTATATCATTTTCTTCATTTGTGTTAATACTTCTTTTTAGTTTATCACTATTAATATAAATAGAATCAGGTACTATCATAACATCTGTTTGAATATTTTTAGCAAAATCATTTATTGTTTCTATTATTAAACTACTTTTTTTGATTTCAACTTTTTCTGGCAATAAATAATCATCATTTGCAACATAAACTCCATTTACAAGGGTTTTACCACATAATAATTCAATTTTATTTTTTAGTTTTAAAAGTTTATTTCTAAATGGTGCATTATCAAGTAAATAACTCTCTACATTGTTTAAACTGAATTTTGTTAAATATCTATTTTCAAATTCTGAATAGCTTTCCTTTTTTTTAAATATAAACATAACTGAATAAATAAAAATCATAATACTTATTATTAAAAATATAATTTTATTTCTTTTTTTCATAAACTACCCCTTAAAAACTATTATATAAAAATGGTTTAAATGAACCAGATAAAATAAATGAAACTGTAATTATAAATAAGCAAACATAAATAATTATTATTACTATATTTATAAATTTGTTATTAGAAATTTTATTTTTTATACTTTCTGGAAGTTTTAAAATCATAAGTAAACTTAATATGATTAAAAATAAATTATCCCTTAAATAAAAGATTACTTCATTATTATAAAGGTTACCCTTAAACATATTTGATATAAATAAACCTATATCATTTAAACTATTTTGAGTAAATAATATATAACCAAATAATACAATAATTATTACATACAAATGCTTAAATATTTTAGGAATCTTTTTTAAAATATTATTTAAAACAAACTTTTCTAAAACTATTATTATTCCATAGTATAATCCCCATAATAAAAAATTAATTGTATTTCCGTGCCAAATGCCCGTTAAAAGCCAAACTACCATAAGATTTCTTATTGTTATGAGTTTATTTTTCTTACTTCCTCCTAAAGGGAAATAAACATACTCTTTAAAAAAATTTGAAAGTGATATATGCCATTTACGCCAAAAAGAAGATATACTATTAGCTAAATATGGATTATCAAAATTTTCCTCTAAAGAAATACCACACATTTTACCAAGTCCTAGTGCCATATTTGTATAACCTAAAAAATCAAAATATAAATATAATGCATAAATAATTAAAACAAACAAACATGATAAAAATGTTTTATTAGTTATACTATTAAAAGTGTTATATAAAATACTTAAATTATTTGCAAGTAATACCTTTTGAAATAAACCCGTTAAAAATCTATAAAAGCCTTTTGCTCCTATTTCAAAAGAAATATCTAAATTCCTTATATTTTTTGTTACTTCATTAAACCTTGTAATTGGTCCCATTAAAACATTACAAAATAGTGTAATATAACATAAATAATCTAAAAAACTTTCATTTTTAATTTTATTATGTTTTCTATCAAGTATGTAACTAATATTATTAAAGGTATAAAAACTTATCCCTAAAGGAAATATAAAATAGTTTGTATATTTAAAAAAACTTAAAAATAATATATTAATTATTACCAAAACATTATATGATCTTTGATATTTTTTTCCTAATAGCTTAATATAAAAATAATTAAATAAAATAGTAAAAATTAATAAACAAAAATTAAATATTCCACTATAAAGATAAAATATTAAATTAAATATTATAAGAACAATATATCTTTTTGACTTTGGAAGCAAAATAAATAATAGATAAAAAATTGGTAAAAAAAAGAAAATAAATAATAAACTACTAAAATTCATTAATTTATATATTCCTTTACTACATTATACATTTCTTCATTATTTTCAGATACTATATATATTAAATAATCACCTACTGATGTTGCAAGTTTATTTTTAATTAAATTAACAGCCTCTGGTGAATATAAACTACTTTGATTTTCTAATATAGAAAACATTTCATCCATATTATTTTTAACTTTTTCTTTATTTTCAGATTTTACTTTAATTAAAGCATAAAAATTACCATCTTGATTTTCACTTGACTTAATAATATATTCTTCCATTAAAGTTATATCTTGATTATAAATACCCTCAAGTTCTTTTTCACTCATAAGAGCCATATTTTGATATTTTTCATCAAGGGAGGTTGACGCTCCTTTCATATCAAGTGTTGATGCACTTTTGTTACAACCAGCTAAAATAATTGCAAGTCCTATAACCATTATAATTTTTTTTAATTTCATATTAATTTACCACCTTTCCTAAATCTAAATGTTTTACGTAGTCTATATATTTATTTCTTCCTTCTTCATTTAAATGAAAATTGCAATTAAGTTCATCAGTACATTCAAATAAACTTACATCAGCATAACCTTCATTATCCTTTATTTCATTTGTAAAATCAATAAAATTTATATTATTTTCATAACAAAATCTTGCTAAATAATAATTTAAAATATTAATATTTTTTTGATTTGCCTTATTTAGTGTACCATCATTTATTGGAAATATTGCTGAAAATATAATTTTTGTATCTTTATAATTTAACTTAATATTATCATAAAATTTTTGAAGTTCTCTTACAAATACATCTTTTTGCATATAAAGTCCAGCATTAATTCCAGGACATACAATTAAATATTTTGGTTTATATTTTGTAAGAGCATCATTTAAAACTGTATTTTGTCTATTTTCATAAGTTTCAAAAGTCGAAGAATTCATTTGAGCAATGTTTAAGTTATTTCTTGCCCAAGTTTGATAAGCTGAAATATGTTTTCCTTTTTGATACAAAAATGATGTATTTGAGTCTCCTAAAAAGATAGTATCATTAAAATAATTATATTCATTTTCTTCATAAGTTAAAGTCGTTTTAGTAAATAGTCCTTTTAAAGTAAAATCTTTTATCGAACTTGTTAATGCACTATCATCAAGAACTTCAACAGTTCTTACAACTTTTGCTTTATTTTTAGAGCTATCTATGGCCTCATACACAACCTCATACTTGCATGCCTTGGTTTCATCAATATTATTTGTTACTTTAATTTTACTATTAATATCTTTATCATAGTTATCAGTTATTTCATAACCAGGTTCTTCATATTTACTATCTTTATTAAGATATATTATATTATCACCATTTAATGTTATTACGGGTTTTTCATTATCAACTACATGAACATTTCTAATAACACTTTTTTTAAAATTTAATAAGTTTGCTGTATATGTAACTTTATAATCTCCTAAAGAGGTATTATCAATATTATTTTTTACATCAACTTTTAACTTTTTACCAAAAAATGTTGCTTTGTAACCATTCTCAAAATAAGAACTATTTACATTTAAATAAATGTCTTTATCTCCGATTAAAATAATATTAAAAAGAAAATTCATACTAAAAAAAGTAACTAAAAATATAGCTATAATTATAAGTAAAAATTTATATTTTGTTTTTAATTTTAACTTCTTTTTCTTCATAACTACCCTATAAAATAATACCATTTAAATTAATTAATTTCAATTATTTTGAGTTTAAATATTCATTTAATTTATCTTTTATATTATTATAATCTTTTATTCCAATATCATATATTCTATCTATTTCTTTTTTATTTACTCTATTAAGACTTATATCAATATTTTCTGAGGGATATATAGCAAATATTTTATTTTCACTACTTAATTTATCAATTATTTCTAATGATTCATTGTACTGTTTATATCTATTAAGCATTGCTTTAATAAATTTAGGATATTTCTTATACTTAGTTTTTATTCCTATAATTTCTCCTTTATTAAATGGTTTTTTAGTAAAACCTTTTTCCCTTGTTAAAATAACAATAATTCTATCATATTCTAAAGATAAAGCTTTTTTAATTGGAATGCTATCACATATTGCTCCATCTAAATAATAATTATTATTAATTTCTACAATATTTGTTAAAAAAGGCATTGCACTACTTGCTCTTAATACTTCAATCTGATTATAAACATTATTTACTTCAATATATTCAGGTAGACCAGTTTCAACATTTGATACTGTTGCTAAAAGAAGTTTGTAATTTTTTTCATATTCTTTTTCATCAAATACTTCAATATTTTTAGTAACATTATAATAAGCAAAATCTTTATTAACGAAATTACCAGTTTCAATTAATGATTTTTTACCCATATATCTTGAATCTTTACAATATTTTCTATTAATATTTAAACATCTTCCCATTTGCCTAGAATAATAATTTGGAGCTATTAAAGCACCTGCAGAAACACCAATTATTGCATCTATATTAATATTATCTTCAATAAATTTATCTATTATTGCAGCAGTATATGTACCTCTAAAAGCACCACCCTCTAAAACTAAAAGTGTTTTCATGTATCCTCCTTTTCAAAATAATTATATCTATTTTTTTATTAAAAGTATATATACTTTAGATTAATAATTAATATATCATTAATCTTTTTTACTATTTTAGTGTATTTACACACTTTTGATAAATAGAGACTTCACAGTAATTTTATTCTAAAAAAATGCGGCCTGTAAAAAGGCCGCTCAGGGGGTTTTGGTTTGACTATTCCTCACATTATAATTCGTAAGGTTTTAGTCAGGCATAGGTTTTTATTTGTCCTATGCTAATTAAATAATAATATGATTTTTTAAAAAAGTCAATTATTTTTTTTACACTTTACTAATGCTTTACACTTTTTAATCTGTGATGTTTAAATTTTGAGCTAAATCTTTATAATATTCATTATTTAAATATTCTTTACTATCAATAAATTTTTTTGCATCTTCATTAGCAAATAGTAAAATATTATAATCATTTTTTAAATTAGCAAGTTTAAATGACATATCTCCATGTTGTTTAACACCAAATAAATCTCCATGACCACGCATTTCAAAATCTTTTTGAGATATATAGAAACCATCATTACTTTCCTCCATTACTTTAAGACGATCATTATCACTATCACTAATTAAATAGCAATAACTTTGTAAATCACTTCTTCCTACTCTTCCTCTTAACTGATGAAGTGTTGCAAGTCCAAATCTTTCAGCATTAAATATTACCATCATGGTAGCATTAGAAACATCTATACCTACTTCAATAACGGTGGTTGCTATTAATATTTTAATCTGATTATTTTTAAAATCATTCATGATACTTTCTTTTTCACTAGTTTTCATTTTACCATGAATTATTTCAATTCTAAATAAATTTTTAAATGCAAGTGATAGTTTTTCCTTTAACAAATTTATACTTGTTAAATTTAATGATTCATCCTCTTCGACTAAAGGAGATACTACATATATTTGATGGCCTAATTTTATTTGTTCAAGCATAAGTCCAAGCACCTCTTTAATATCACTATTTTTCTTAACCTTTGTAATAATATCTTTTCTACCAGTTGGTTTAGTTTTAATATATGAAATATCTAAATCACCATAAATAGTCATTGCATAAGTTCTAGGAATAGGTGTTGCTGATAAATATAAAATATCAGGGCATTTTGATTTATCTTCCAAGGTAAATCTTTGATGTACTCCAAAACGGTGTTGTTCATCTGTTATAACAAGTCCTAAATTATTAAATATAATATTTTCATTTAATAATGAATGTGTTCCAATTAATAAATCTATTTCTTTATTTTGAACTCTTTTATAAATTGCTTCTTTTTCTTTTTTAGACATTGAACCAGTTATTAACTCAACAGCTACATTAAATTTATCAAGTATTTTTTTAATACTAAAATAGTGCTGAGTAGCAAGTACTTCAGTTGGAGCCATTAAAGTAGATTCAAATCCAGCAATATAATTAGCATAGATTGCTCCCACGGCTACAACAGTTTTACCGCTTCCAACATCTCCTAAAAGGAGTCTATTCATTTTTTTATTTGAACCCATATCTTGAACAATTTCATTATAAGCATTATCTTGATCAGTAGTTAAAGAAAATGGTAATAATTTTTTAAATTCATTTATTTTGTTTATATCAATATTTTTAGGTTCTTTATCTTTTCTAATATTTTGATTTTTAAAATAATTCATTTTAAATGAAAAATCAAATAATTCTTCATAAATTAATCTATTCTTAGCATAATGAACCATTTTTAAATCATTTGAAAAATGAATATTATATAATGCATCTTTTTTAGATAATAAATTATATTTTGAAATAATATTACTTGGTAAAGAATCTTTAATATATATATTATTAAAATTATCTTTTATTAATTTAGAAACTGTATTATTAGTTATTCCTTTTGTTAAATGATATACTGGTTCTATTTGACCATTAGTTACATTAAATTTTATATCCGAAGATGTAAATATATTTTTCTTAAAATCATATTTACCAATAATAGTTATATTTTTCCCAATAGTTAAATTTGTTTTTAAATAAGCTCTATTAAATATTACTACATTAAAAATTCTTTCATTATACCTTGCTCTAAATGATAATCTATTAAAATTTTTTTTAATATATGAAACAATTGGATTAGATTCAATAATTACATTTATTATTAATGTAGAATTATCTATTAATTCATTTGAAAAATTATAAACATTATATCTATATGGATAATAATTTATTAAATCATCATCTGTAAATATTCCTAGTTTATTTAATATTTTTGAAGTTTTTTCACCCACCTGGTGTAAGTTTTTTATGTCCATTTTACCTCCAACCTAATTGTATCAAACTTTATAAAAAAAGCAAATATAAAGTTTTTTAAAAAAATATGTAAAATAAGTGTAAAGTTAATTGACTTTTTATCATATATGCTTTAGTATATTAATTACCAAATCACTTAAGAAGGCGATTTGGTGCTAGTATCACACTAGTCAACCCCTTTTTATTCTTTGAGGCCCTAAAGGCCTCGTTTTTTTTTATGAAAAAAAAGAATACTAATCAGTACTCTTTATTTTATTATAATAATTATATCTTTCTTTAGCATTATTAATTTGTATATTAAGAAGTTTATTTGCTAAAGAATTATCTTTTATTTTTAAAGCATTATATCTTACTTCATTATTTAAAAATTCTTCATACTTATCAAAATTAGGTTCTTTTGAATCAAGATATAGTTTATTATCTTTATATCTCATTAAAAGTGTATAACCACACTCTACTGCAAGTTTTTCTTCGTTAATAGAGTTACACATTCCACCCTTGATACCATGTTCTATACAAGGACAATAACATATTACAATTGAGGGTCCATTATGGTTTTCTGCTTCAGTTAATGTTTTAATTGCTTGAACATTATTTGCTCCCAAACAAATAGATCCAACATATACATTAGGGGCGCACATAGCAATTTTAAATAAATCTTTTTTACTAGTTTTCTTACCAAAATCTGCAAATTCAGCAACAGCACCAACTTTTGTTGATTTACTTGCTTGTCCCCCGGTATTTGAATATACCTCTGTATCAAGAACTAAAATATTAATATTTTCATTTGAATGAAGAATATGATCTATTCCATTATATCCTATATCATAAGCCCAACCATCACCACCAATAGCCCAAACACTTTTTTTAGGTATATATTCTTTTAAATCATATAATTCTTTTGGTAAAGTTAAATCATCCATATTTTTTACAAAATTATTTGTAATTTCATAATTATCAAAATTTAAAAGTAAATTTAAACAAGCATCTTTTTCTTTTTCAGAATAAGAATTAATAGAATTAGAAATAATATTTTTTATTCTATTTCTTTTTTGTTTATATGATGTATAAATACCATAAGCAAATTCTGCATTATCTTCGAAAAGTGAATTTGCCCAAGGAACTAAATATGGTGTTGATGGAAAACTACCTCCGTAAATACTTGAACATCCTGTAGCATTAGCAATAACTAATTTTTCTCCAACAATTTGAGTTAATAATTTAATATATGGAGTTTCACCACAACCAGCACAAGCACCAGAAAATTCAAATAAAGGTTTTGTTAAAGATACTCCTTTTATAGTGTTTTTTGGATATAATGATGGATTTTCATATGTATTAAATAATTCATCAGTTGGAGTAACATTTGTTTCTAAAGTAAGGGCTTTAGTAGGACAAACTCCTACGCATAAACCACATCCAGTACAATCTTTATTACTAATACCTACAAAATAATTATATTCATCATTTCCTAAAAGAGGTTTACCAAGTGATTTATCTTTAGTAATAAATGGTCTTATTACACTATGAGGACAAACTATATTACATGCTCCACATTCAATACATTTTTCTATATTCCATTTTGGAGTAAGCATAGAAACATCTCTTTTTTCATATTTAGATAGTCCACATTTAACTCCACCATTACTAAACATTTTAACTTCACTTGTAGAAAGGTTTTCTCCTTTTCTATTATTTATTAAAGTATAAATATCTTTTTCTTCATTTTCCTCTTTGGCAAAACTATCTATTATTTTTACATCTTTTATTTCATTTAATGATGCATTTATAGCATTAATATTATTATTAACAACATCCTCACCTTTAGTCATAAAGGCCTTTTTAACGGAATTAACAACCATTTCTTTAGCATTTGGTACATTTAATAGATTAAGTATATTTACTTCCATAATCTTGCTTATTTTGCCATTTAAATGATTTTCATAAGCAATCCTTTGTGCATTAATTATTTTTACATTTATATTTTTAGATATAATTTCTTTTTTTATAGAACTACTTAAATAATCATTTAATTCTTTTTCATTTTTAATAGTATTTATTAAAAGTATTCCATTATCTTTTATACCAGAAAGCATATCATATCTTTCAAAATAAACATCTTTTGTTACAACTACTAAAGTAGGGCTAGTTACATAAAAAGGTGCATTAATACTATTATCTGACATTCTTAAATGAGATATAGTTACTCCACCACTTTTTTTAGAATCATATTCAAAATAACCTTCGACATATTTTCCTAAACTTTCATGTAATAATGTAAGCATATTTTTCGAAGCACTTACCATTCCATCTGAACCAAAACCATATATTTTAAATTCTTCATAATTATTAGATAATTTATAATCAGTTTTTGGTAAACTTAAATGAGTTAAATCATCATTTATACCAATTGTAAAACTATTTTGAGGTTTACTTTCTAAACTATCATAAACACTTTTTATATCACTAGGACTAGTATTTTTACTAGATAGTCCATATCTTCCTCCGACAATCTCAATATTTTTATCTTTTAACGAAGATAATACATCTAAATAAAGTGGTTCACCAATACTTCCAGATTCTTTAGTCCTATCCAATACAGCAATTTTTTGAACACTTTTAGGAAGTACTTGCTCTAAATATTTTTTACTAAATGGTCTATATAAATGAACCTCAATTAAGCCATAATCATTATTACCATTTTTTATTTCATTATCAATTACAAGTTTAACAGTATCATTTACACTACCCATTGCAATAATTATATATTTAGCATTTTCGCTTCCATAGTAATTAAATGGTTTATAACTAGTTCCCATTATTTCATTAATGTTAGTCATATATTCATTAACAATATCTGGCATTTTATCATATAATTCATTTCTACTTTCAGTTATTTGAAAATATACATCCTCAGTTTGACTTGTTCCATAATTTAAATCTGAAAGTAATGCCCTTTTCTTAAAACTTTCTAAAGCATTTTTATCTACTAAAGGAAGTAATTTTTCTTCGGGTAATTCTTTTATTGTATTAAGTTCATGACTTGTTCTAAAACCATCAAAAAAGTGTATAAAAGGAAGACTTCCCTTTATCGCAGATAAATGTGCTACTGCCGCAAGGTTTTGAGCATCATAAACATTACTACTTGCAAGCATGCAGCATCCTGTCATTCTTGCAGAATATATATCACTATGATCACCAAATATTGAAAGAGCATGTGTTGCAATACTTCTTGCAGCAACATGAATTACTCCAGGAAGACATTCACCCGCTATTTTATATAGATTTGGAATCATTAATAGTAATCCTTGACTTGCTGTATAAGTAGATGCTAAACTTCCAGATAATAATGCTCCATGAAGTGCACCAGCCGCTCCAAGTTCTGATTCCATTTCTACCACAGTAGGTTTATCATTAAATATATTTTTTTTATCAGTATGCGTTAAGTAATCAATATTTTCAGCCATCGGTGAGGATGGTGTAATTGGATATATTGAACATATCTCACTAAACAAATATGCTACACTACTACATGCTTTATTTCCATCAACTATTTTCATTTTTCTATCACCACTTTAATTATATAAAAAAAACTAGCATTTTACTAGTTTAATTTTATCAACTTAGTGTATAAACATCATTGTATGTTCCACTGCCCGATAACTTGGCTTTAGAGGATAGAGAAATGACGGGGCGAGCACCAACAAAGTTGACACCTTCAAGGCCCAAACTACCACTAACGTCAACAAAGAAAGAGTTAGCACCACTACCACTCCACTTATAAGGGGAGCCCAACCAATAATATTGGTTGGTATATAAATAGTAACTAGAATTTGTACTTCCACCACCTGCCATATTTATTTCATCAGTTGTTATTAAACCCACCGGATAAATTAATGCACCATTTCCATTACTACTATTTACCGTAAATTTATCACTCTCATTTATACACTTTAAACTTGGTGAATTATCAAATATTCTATCTATTGGTGCATAATCAAAATTACTTCCAGTGGATACCCACGTTCCACTTGTTACAGTTCTATCATTACAAAATATTTGATCTGCTACTAAAGTTTTAGTTGCTGCATCTGTTTCAAGTGTTGTTGTTTTATACCAATTATCTATTGTTGTTTTAATTGTACTACTTGTACCTGTTCCATGTTGCTGTCCTACTGTATACATATATCCTACATATTCTGATGAATTAGAACTACTATTAAAGGCACTTCTTCCTATCCCAGTACCCTCTCCAGTCATTATTACTTTTGTACTTTCAGTTGGAGCTGTTGTCCCTGTGTAAACCATTCTTATTGAACCATCTCCATTTATTCTTATGATTCTCCAGTAAATATCATTACCAGATGAATCTTTTCCAAATTTTACCCAGTTGTTATCTACGGCACCTCTAAAATAATATGATGTACCTAAATCATCTTCTGCTGCATACATTCCTTCATTGGTTGTGGCAACTGTACTAAAATCAGGTTTTCCTTTTGCTTTAATAACTGTTTCTCCACCATTATATAAAAGTATTACATCTTTAGCTATTGTTGGTATTTCTCCAGTCTCGCAATTTTTCTTTACTGCATATATTTTACCTGTAAATGCTTTACTGGCTAAATTATCTTGTGATGCATTTAAATTATAATATCTTGCTGTTATATTTATATTTTGACTTGTTTTTGTTCCTGTACTTACTATTGATACTCCACTAACCAATGTATAAGTATTACCACTTTTATATGATGCTATTGTAGATGAATCAAAATTTTTCTCTATACTAAAGTTATTTGTTCCATTTGGGCTTGTAACTTCTAAAGTAATTTCTTTATCTCCATTTTTTGTTGTAGGGCTTGTTCCATAAACATTAGAATTTGTATCATATTCATAAACTACATCATATATACAAGTTGTAGATAAGTTTGGACTTCCCGTAAGTTCTACTGTTAAAGTAGCGTTTGAAGAACTTGCTAAAGTGCCTGCATTTGTTTGACTCATATTTACTGCAGGGACTTGAAGGTTTAGTATTGCACCTTTTGAAATAAATGTTGCATTACCAGGAGAAACTGCATTAATATTTACTGCTACATTATTATTTAAATTTACATCA